>JGI24913J38484_101057_pt1 | contig 43737 bp, 25 predicted proteins | sample LinPfosmplate1_FD_38484 | JGI IMG/M metagenome (IMG submission 38484)
CAGGTCGACTCTAGAGGATCCCACGACAACAACAACAACAACAACAAATAAACAACCACCCTCCCACCCAAACAAAAAATCAACCACCACTCACCCTGTCAATGTAATTCATGTACACCCGAAAAAAAGGAGCAAATTCAAATAAAATTTTGCCGACGCGGCACAAACTTGGGCCACGTTGTGCGAGCTCACGTTCGAGTGACAGGAGCAGGCTGGAATTGAGTCGAAGCAGATGATCTGCGTTGGCAAACACACTTCTTGATTGGGAAGGGGTTAGCAACGCGTTTATTTTGCCATGGTTTGATCCAGTGCCCAGCGTCAAGGGGTTGAGAAAACACTGGCATAAGATTGCCAGAGAGGCCACATAACTCCTCTCAGTCGATATGATTTCTAACACAACACGGTCTCGCTTGCTGACGATGTAGGTGTCGTTGGTGATGTTGGCCGGTTGGCGGGGCGGCAACGGAGGGACTGGCAGAGCAGCTTTGTTGGCTGGTTCTTTGGTTTCGGACATGTGGTTTTGATAGTCTTAATACGCCTACCACGAAGGGAATCTTTTCTGTGCTCGTCGTCTCCCAAGTAGGGTAGGCAGCAATGATGTTTGTTGTCAATCCACTTTTTCATGATCTTCCAATAATGCCTTTCCACTTTTTTCAGCTATCCAGCAGGCAACAACAAGGAACGAAAACAACGAACAAATGAACCCAACCACCACCATGCCCACATTGTAAACTCCTTTATACTCCACCACACACAACAACAACACCACGATGGTTCCTTTTCAAATTCCCAGCAAGATTGCTGCGTCTTTAAAAACAACGGTCGATCAAGAATACACCTCCGACCATTGCAAGGTGGCCTACATGATAAGTCTTTTTGGTCAGTCTGCGGCTGGACCCACTGAAGCAGAAACTTGGATACGACAACATCCTTTGTGGGTTTATTTATTTGAAGGAATCGTGGCGGGCGCTTTGGAAGAGCCCGACTATGCACCCGCGTCCGTGTTGGTGTCTCAAGATGGTTCGTCGGCTCGAATTTGGCTTAATATAACCCAAGAAGGAAAAGCACTCGTTGACGAACTTCGTGAACATACCATTTTAAATGGTTTAAAATTGTCCTCATCCGGTGGACAACCGGTGACGTGTTTTCAAATTTCAGATCTGGGGAAAGAATTTCTAAAAGTGGTGCCACAAAGTTACAAAGACACGGTTGATGCTTATCTTCATGGTCCACCCGGTTGTCCCCCGACAAAGGAAAATCGTTTGACCCTTAGTTTTGATGTCCATGAAAGGGAGTTTACTTTGGCCAGTGACGCGGGATACACGACTACCAGCACAATCACCGACACCGAGGACGTGTCTTATGTATCAAGTGCCTATTTGCCTCAATGCCTGCGGTACAACGATGTTCCCATCAAATCAAATCGATCGCGTCGTGATGAATGTGCCACGTCCGCCTCTTCCGTACAAACTGAACAAAACAATGTGATTACTTTGGGCAACGTCAGTGCCATGGTGTGTGAATGGGTGCCCTATGGTGCGAATCAGATCGTGGCATTGAACGAACGCCTGGGCGCGTTGGATCGGTGCCAGGGTGGTTTTTTTACCAGTGTTGTCGATACCGACCCGACTTCGACAAAACTTACAATACCGCAAGGAATGACAAGCGTGTCCATCTTGGATTTTGATTTTGTACGGTTTACTAATTTTGCGGCAGAAATTGGGTTTTCAGTCGACGAAGGTGTTGTACAAATCGAGGAATTTGGAATGCACATCAGCATCGACGGTTCGTTGATGTATGGCATGTTCATCGAAGCCATCATGGCCGACCATGCAGAAGCCATCAGTGTCGATGGTTTGTCGCGAGTCATGGTCGATGTGCACAAAGATTCTTCGGAAATCATGAATGACATTTTGTCTGAATTTCAACGAAAAATATTAGACATGATCTACATGGGCGACATGGAAAACCGTGGTAAATTCAATGTACTGGTGGCGGAATCCCTTGCCCCATTGCTGCATGGTGATAAATACATGGACAGAAGTGAACGGGAACTGGAATTGAAACAAATTCTTGGCGACATTTTAAGTTCAACCAGAATAGGTGAAACAGATCTTGTCCTTCTTGGCCGTGAAGGCCTGCTCTACGCGGGTCCAAATTATAAAGTGTGCGAAACGCTGTTGGTGCAATTTTCGTTCTTGTTGGCGAAAGAACAATTCGTGCGTAATTTTTTCGTACGCATGTTCATCTTGGACGATCAAATTTTAAACATAGCGGGATTGATTCGAACGTATGATCAAGACCCAAATCAAATCTTTACAATTCGTACCGCCCTGAACAAAGGCAGTCAAGATATTATTATGTTGGAACAGACATTGAATTACTTGTTGGATTCATTGCATTCCGAGTATGGTGCGGTTGATTTGACCAACGCCGACCCAGCCGTCTTGCAATTGGCCAAAGCGGTGGGGGTTCAACAACAATTGGCTGCGATTAAATTGCGGGCCAATGACATGAGAAAATTAGTCAAAGGAGCGGGCAATAAATTAGCCATTCAACGTCAACAGTCGAGTTCAATAACAACGAAATTAGTAGCCGGTACGGTAAACAACATTGATGCCAATTATGCCTCGCTTGTCAGTGCAGCCGCCGCCGACGAGCGTGCGGCCGTTGCTAACAACATTATGAATTTAATATTTGCGGGGAGTTTTATTTTTGATGTGATTGATCGATTAACAGGAGACGATCAATTGGGGTTTGAAGGTGTGGATTGTGGCCTGGCAGGAGGTACCGAATTAAGCGTGCATTGGGTCTACGAATTAATTGGGTTCATGGTGTCCACAGTGCCTCTGCTGTGGTGCTTTTGCAACATGACTTTTTTGATCAGTGGGTGGAAAGGTTTGGACATCTTTATGAGCAATCTGCTTGCAAAAACCGTGGGTGCACAGGGCCACCGACAACGTTTGAACATTAAAATCATCAACATTGACAAACTCGACAAGTATTTGAACGCCAAGGTGTTGATTGCTACGGACACGGTCATTGATCCCACTAATCTTAGAAACACGGTCAAGACGGCGTGGGAAGAAACGGACGCACAATTGTGGTTGGGTGAACCACCGAAACTGACCATCGAGTACGATCCAGGGACTGGGTTTTTGCTGCAATTGAATTTACAATGGAACGAGCAACGCCAACACGGCGACAAGAATCAATTGGTGATTCTCTTTTTGGAAAACATGGTGCACCATGGCATCATTGAAGCGTTGAACAGTGATGCATTGAACAAATTGAATTTGCTTTCGTTGGAGGTGTACATGTATGAAAACAGAAAGAAAAAAGAAGAAGAAAAACAGGAGAGAGACGACGGCGGTGAAGAAAATGATGAACACACTGGTTCAAAGTATGCGTTCAGCGAGAAAAAAAAAGATTAAGCTAACAATAATACATCAAAATTTGCATCCCCGTGTTGGCCTGTTTACTGTACAGTTTATCTTTTCTTTTGTCTTTTGTCTTTTCGTTTACTGTATTCCCTTTTTCGCTCGCGGCTTCAAATGAAATCGACGCGCCCCTCATCTTGCAACTTATTGGGACCATCTAATCGTTCAACAAGACACCCACTGCACACCGAAAGAACGAGCAGCACGCCAAAAGAACGAGCAAACAAAATGAGTACTTCTGTCCGCATTGCAGCCAAAAATGCAACAAATTTAGCCGGATTTGGTCTGAAATTAGGTATAACTTTCATTTCTTTTCTTGCGTCTTGCGTCCCTTCCTTGCACTGAGATTGCTAACCTTCTTTGTTTACTTCTTCGCGTCTCTTCTTGTTTGACTAATGTCCAAGCTCCGTGGGGCGCAAGTTTGGGTTTGATTGGAGGATGGTTGGTGTACCCCACACTTACGAGTGAGTTTAAAGAAAACTTTGGTATGGGTGAAGCTCCTCCACTCGGTGTTGCACCTGCCGGCAGCTCAGTCAAGTATGCGAAAGAAGGGATTGGTCAAACACCAGAAGTGGCTTCGTAACGTGCACTGCTGCTGACGTGGGTGTGTCGGTGTTGTTGTGGTGAACAAGCAACCAAGCAATGACACAGAGAATAACCCGTGTTGTTCTTTTCGGCAAACAAGTGACAAACAAAGAGAGGAAACAGAGCCAGTGAGGGAAGGGAGTTCAAACGCCATAAGCACTGCTTGTACACTTGCAACAAAGTACAACTGTACAAATTCATATAATAAATACAGTCGTTGTTGATGTTGTTGTGTGAATTCGGTACTCTAACTACGAAGGTACTCGACTCCTTCACCACAATTGCCTCCCTTGGCGGCAATTTATATGGCAATTTGTATTTTGTATTGCTTGCCCGTTCCCCGGTCCCGACTTCCTTCTACTTCTACGTCCTTGTTTACTTGCGTAATTTCAACAACAGACCTTTGTTCCCTTTCATTTTCTTTTGAAGTTGTAAAATTCCATACAAAAGACCTTCCGCTGTCGGTGGGCATCCCGGGACATAAATATCTACTGGCACAATACGATCGCAACCCCTGACCACGGAATAGGAGTAATGGTAGTACCCACCGCCATTTGCACAACTTCCCATTGATATCACCCATCTTGGTTCGGGCATCTGGTCGTACACTTTTCTCAGGGCCGGCGCCATTTTATTTGTCAGTGTGCCTGCTACAATCATAACGTCTGATTGCCGTGGACTTGCTCGAAATACAATGCCAAAACGATCCATGTCGTACCTGGACGCTGCTGCGTGCATCATCTCCACTGCACAACAGGCCAATCCAAACGTCATTGGCCACAAAGAACCACGACGGGCCCAATTCATAATGTCGTCCATGCCTGTGCAACCCAACCAACAGAGCATTGCACACGGTGAAAGAAGACACGTACGATCAAAAACAAAGGATGACCATTTGCACAAAAAAATGAGTATTGTAACCGAACCGAAAATTACAAAAACAAATAAAAAAAAAGGGTCAGGCGTCTGCAAAAAAGGGTCGTGCAGAAACGAACAAAAGCACCGGGGCAAGCACGTCGTGAATGGACGTAGCAGGCAGTGTGTCCTAATTTAAGATCGTTTTTTTTTAATATTTATAACTTACCCGAGACCACAAACTCCGCTCCTTCTTTTCCACTTTCGATGAGTTTACCCATTGAATCTGCTGCTTGGAATCCGCTGCTCTGAAAATTTCTGCTTGCCGGAAGCAGCGGATTCTTTGCCGATGCTTGGACAAACTTTCTGAGTGGAAGCCTTCGCAAGGAGGTCAACATGGTCGGGGTGGGGTGATCGTATTTTGTTTTTGGGAATAAGCGAGGCCACCGAGACGTGCCCGAACTGAACTGACCGAAATCAGATGTGAGTGAAGTAAATTTGTTCTTCTACCCGGGTAAGGTACATCCGTACATCCTAATACTACTACATGTATGTCGATCTTCCCCGATCCAGACTCCGATCCAATTCTCGTATTCTGGATTTTAAGTTCAACAGTTTTGAATGTTTCAAATCATTTGTTTGGCTGACCAGAAGGCTGCTGGTGCTACTGCCACTGCCACCGCCGCCGTTCTCTTTCAATCGAACAAAAGATTGAACCGCACTTTGCGCAAATTCCAACGGTGATTTTGTCGAGGCTTGTGCTTTCATGGATAAAATATCCGCTTCTCTTCTCAAACGTGCGGCCTCTCTTAACTTCATTTCAATGGACAGAGACGTTTCTCTTCGGTGTTCTTCCATCTCTTGCACTGCATGTTTTGCTGCTGCTGTATCACCGGGTTTGGAAAAAAGAACAGTATCAATTGGACGTAAAGAGGAGACGGCCATCATGTTTTTCAACTTGTCCAGAACTTGTTGTTCCGAACTTTCGCTGTGTTTGGGACGTTCCAAGACTTCTATTGTGTCAGTGAGTTCAGGTGTTGCAGAACTTGACTTGTCTGTTGCTTCAATGGATTTTGGATATGATTTAAACATCGATGGATGTGGTGGTGGTGGTGCGGCGGCAGGTTCAATGGAGACCGAGCCTCGTCGTGAAATATGAATTCGGGGTCGATTTGTTTGAGATGTTGGAGAACTGTTCAACGGCAACAAAGAAGTGGGTCTCGTCGTGGCAGACGTGCCACGACGATGCCTTGATTCAATGCCCGTCATAAATTTTTGTACTTCATCGTGTACCCGATTAATATGCGTTCGTAATGTTTGTGTAGTGGTCAAGGTGTGCGATTCTTCTTCCAAATGTGCCGCTTTGCTTCGGTGCAACTCTGCGGTTCTCATCATGGTGCGACTTTGAGCTTCTGCATTGGCAATTCTTTCTGCTTCGTGTGCTCTTTGCGTGGTGAGTTCCCCGACTTTGAGTGCGGATTCCAATTCGACCCGCATTTGAATGATATCTTCCAACACAGAACGACCCGACCATATGCTGTGTTCGTGGTGTATTTCTTGCCTGTGGCGTGAACCAACCGTTCTACTACTTTGTTTGTTGGTGGTATCTTCTCCTGTAAATTCATGCATGGGAATTGAATACCCAGGCAGAGATGCTTCAGAGTTGGCATCGTCATTTTTCATTGTTGGAAGAGAACGTTCAAACTGCTCATATGGATACGCAGGAGTAGGTCCCAAAGAAGAACCAACGTCTTTGGTTGTACGATCTTGGGGAAGGTGGTGGTGATGGTGGTGGGGGTGGTACTCTTCGTTTTCCTGTTGTTCGGTTTCGATTTGGTGTTCCATTAATGTTCGTTGAAGCAATGGAAGTGCAATTTCTTGTTCTTCTTGTTCTTCTTGTTCTTCTTGTTCTTCTTGTTCTTCTTCTTTTCGTTCCATCTGTTCCATCTGTTCTATTTCTTCTAGGCCTGCGTCTGTCTGGTTCTTCTTTTGATTGGGCGTGGTAGGAAAATCTGTTTTTGAAGGAGACAATGCGGAGACTTTACCTTCCAATTCATCGATTCGAGCATTGATTGTCACTACAAGTGGATCAATGTGTTCTGGTTTCTGGTGTTCCGTTTTCACCGGTTCCGCCATATTTTTTTCATCGTTCATTGATGATATTTGATTTTCTAACATTACCAATCTGGAGCGCAGTTGTTTGACTTCTTTCGTGTCTATTGATTCGTGTTCTTCGTTCGCCTTCGCCGTTGTTCTTTTGTTCTCGTTCTCGTACTCTAAATCTAAACTGTCCTTGTCGTCTTCTTTGTGGTTGTGTTCGTACTGGCTAGTGCCCCCCGTTTTTACAACATTTTCAACTGTTAAGCCTCCCTTTTCCCGTTTGTTTTGCCCATCTTTTTGCAGGTGGTTGTGCTCGAATTCGTTCTCGTTTTCGTCCTGACCTGCTTCAAACGTATAGTGTTGGTTGTGTCGTGGACTTGGATGTTGGTGTTGGTGGAAATGAATGTCATCCGATTCTAATTCTTCTACTTGTCGGTAAAATTGACGGGGTGAAGCACGTCGAGACAGCGAAGATATCACTCGACTACTGCCTCCTTCACGATTTGGTGTCATCAACATTGAATGCTCTGTTGCGGCCAATGCCCGTTGCTCCGCCGTTGGACTCAGCACAGTTTTGTGAAATTCCAAATTATAATCGTTTTGTGCTTGACTTTGCTCACGAAGCATCGTTGCCATTTCCGTTTGTGCTTTGTTGAGTGCTGTTGCGATATCAACTTGAGCTGATGCAACTTGAGCTGCGTGGAGGCTTCTTTCTTCGTGCATTCGTTCTCGTTCTTCTTGCATTTGTAGAGATTGCAATTCATTTTCATGGCGCACACGATCTCGTTCCGCTTGCATCAGGTTTTGTTGTTCGATTAGACGTTCCTGAAGTTGTTGGACAAGTGCATTGTCAGAACGGGCGGATGATTGTTGTTGTTGCTGCATACGATTTTGTTCTGTGAGCATTTGTTGAGATTGCATTTCTTTTTCATGGCGCACACGATCTCGCTCCACTTGCATCAGGGTTTGTTGTTCAATGAGACGCTCTTCCAATTGTTGAACAAGTGCAGGTTCAGAACGGGGAGATGTCGCATTGTCGCGTTCCACTTGTTCGTACTCTTTGCGTTCAAGAGACAGTGCACGTCTTTCCTTCTCAAGTTGTTGTTGCTGTGCAAGGCGTTCTTTTCGCAGTGCTTGACGTTCAAGTTCAAATATTTCACGTTCTTGTGAAAATTCCAACCGAAGTTGTTCTATTGGGTCCATTGTTTGTACTTTTAGTGGTTCTTTTGGTTCTTCGGACATCTTGTCTGTCAATATTTTAACAATTTCTTCGGCGTGGACAATGGTTTTGATTTCGTTGGCTTGTGAAACTGCCACTTCATTCTCAAGTTTTTCATCATTTAAACCACGCTCTTCTTCTTTGAGTTCTTCCGCTACCATTGCTGTCTCTCGTGCTTGGTCAATTTGTTCTAAATCTTCAACACCGTGGACCACAGTTTCTAACTGTTTCATGTCCTCAATGATGTGTTGTTCTTCATTGTTGATGTCGGCAATATGTTGTTCTTCAAGTTTCAAAGAATCTTCTGTTTGTTTAATTTCATCGGCAATGTCGGCAGCACGATGTGCACTTGTGTTGCTGGAAGAATGGCTTGCAACTTGAACTTGTTCGTCCAACAGTTCTTTCAAATGTGACTTCAAATCTTCTGTCGTTTTGACTTCCTCTTTCTTTTCTTTTTCTAACTTTGAAAATGTCTCTTTCATTTCAATCAATTTAGCTTCCGAAAGAGCCAATTCTTGGTGGTGACTTTGTTTTAACAATTCCATGGATTCTTTTTGTTCGTCCATCCATTGTTGATAATCGTTTCTTTCTTTTTCAAATGCAACTCGCCAATTTGCGTCTTGAATTGCCGATGCATTGGCACCAGTCAATTCGTGGTCTTGTTTCTCGTTCTCTTCATCATCATCATTCACTTTGGCAGCTTCACGATTGTGAGATTCAGCGATTAAATCCGCTTGAACAGTGGATTGAATCGTACCAATTAATTGTTCAACATTTTCTTCGGTTTCAACAGCTTGATTCAGCACTGCGTCGTCTTGTTGTTCCAATTCCCGTTCCAATTCAACCGTTGTTTGTTGGTCTGCAATGTTATGAATAATAGTTTCTTCTTGTTTGACAATTATCTTTAATTTTTGTTCTTCGGTTTGAATGCTTTCTTGGACTTGTTTTAAATGTTGTGCAAGTTCTTGTTTTTCAATGGTTGGCATCGCGGTGGACCCCTCACTAATCTCACTATCAATAATATGTTGTTGAAGCTCGTGTTCTATTTGTTTCGCTTGTGTGATTTTCTCTATTTCTATTTCTTTCAATTTTTCCATGTTTTGATATTCTTTTTTCAATTCTTCCACTTCATGTTCGCCTTCAACAATGTTTTTGTGGTGCATTTCTTTGTCTTGTTGAACAAGTTCAAGTTCATCGACCACGTGTGCACGTTTCAATGCAATTTCTTCGGCCAAGTGTTCCATTGATCCAGTCAATTCATGTTCTTTGACTTCTGTCTCTTGAAGTACACGAGCGTCTTGAATTACTTTCGCTTCTTTCGCACGAATTTGATCTTCTAATTCTCGTTCTCTTTGGGCAACGTCAGGTGTATCAATGCCTGAAGCAATTAATTGGCGGTGTTCTTCCACAAGAACTCTCTTTTCATTGATGTTTTTAGTTAAATCAAGTTCAACATGTTTATGCAGCATTTCCAATTGTTTGTGTTCTTGTTCTATGTGTTCTAATTCCTTGGTTGTTTTTTTTACTTCGGTGTCCAAATTTTGAAGGTCCGTACTGATGATTGCAACCGTGTTGTTTGGTGGTGAGAGGGATAAAGGTGGTGAAGGTGGTGAAGGTGGTGAAGGTGGTAGTTCAATGGTGGTGAGTGGCGCGTAGTTTGTTTGGGGCAATGGTAGCGAGGGTAGGATAGATGGTGAAGTTGGCAAACGTGAGGGGTCTTGAAATTCCAGAGTGTTGGTTGCGTACGGTGTTGGTTGGGGTGTGGGCACGGCGGCAGGAGCAGGGGGAAGTTTTGCATGTGCTGTAAAATCGTAGTCCTGCTCTGCCTGTGGTTGTTTTGAATCTTCGTAGGTGACATAAATGGACCCACTGCGTGCCATATGAATGTTTGGTGTCAATTGGTTGCCGCGACTGTCGCTGTTCCCGCCGTTGCCGTGTTGAGAAGAAGGGGGAAATCGAAACACTGGGCTTTGACGATCTTTGATTTGATGGTTGGATGTCGGATTTGTTGAATGACCTTGATCTTTTTCTGTTTCTTGGCGGTGTCCTTCTTCCAATAGAAATGTAGGTTGTTGTGCTTGGTTTTGTGCTTTTTCTCCTCCTCCGTTCGCTTGTTGTTCGCCTACTGAATCTAACCACACAAAGTAAGCATCCCAATCATTGAATTCTGCAGCAATTGGTTCCGAATCTGTATCTTTCCATTCTTGTACCTTTTTGGGGTCATTTTCATCCCAGTGTTCGATCTCTCCACCACCACTGCGGTACATTATTTGAACACCCACTTCACCATGTATACGTTTTTTCTCGTTCCATGCTTGGTTTAATGATTTGATTGTTTGCACGGCTTCTCGAGACAATGAATCGTCGGGAAGACTTGGCAAAACAGGATCCGCGTCGTTGTAGTATTGCGTTGCATTTGCAAAAGAACCATTGTGATGGTCAATGTTGTCGATGTTTTTGCTGTGGCGGTTCTCTTTGTGGCCAGTGTTGGTACTGGTGGTGCCCTGTTTGTGTTCTCTGTCGCCACTCTTCTTGATGCTTGCATCTCTGTCCCTTTGGTCCCTTGGTCCTTTCTGGTCTTTCTGGTCTTTCTGGTCCCTTGGGCCTTTCTGGTCCCTTGGGTCTTTCTGGCCGTTCTGGTCCCTTTGGTCGTTCTGGTCGTTCTGGTCGTTCTGGTCGTTCTGGTCCCTTTGGTCTTTCTGGTCTCTACTCGTAAGGTCAAGACTATCAATGCTACCAAGACTGTCGTTGGACGAATCAGTGCGCTGAGCAAACAGGCTGCCTACCGCGTCATCTGTTTCGTCATGAGTGTGCGATTCGTATGATTCATGTGAGTCGTCATTTGAGTCGCCCGATTCGTTGTTCCTTTGTTTTGTCGATTTAAATTTCCAACGCTCGAAAAATACCAACCACTCTTCCAAGTCGATGGATTTGGAACTGTCTTCGTCGACGGTATGCAGGAGGGAATCGATTTGAGGTTTGCTGAGGCCTAAATCCAAACGATCAAGGGCTTTTTTCAAACTATCCAGTGTGATGACACCTGCTTTCTCTTTGTCAATCGCATGGAACAACTGTTGGGGGGTTGTGACCGTGTGGCCGTACAACGTTCTTGAATGCCGAAGTGCCAGTTGCAGCCGAAAAAAGACATCACCAACATCAACTTCACCTAAATCCGCGCCCGACGACAGTCGTCGCAATGAGTTGTACTGCTCTCGGGGAGCCGCGAGCATAGGTGTGGAACAATTCTACCAGTTCACGCAGTCTATGTAATGAAAGTCGGAACGTGTCTTGGTAACGATGGTAACGAGCTTGTGGTTTCCGAGGTCTTTTGAGAAAATAGCTAAATGCCCCCTAAATCGAAATCAGGACCAAGTCATGATCCATGGCACCCTCAAATTTTCTTGTAACATGATCAAACAACACTCGTAAACATGCTTCGTCGCCTTGCCACTCCTCGTCACAGGCTTTGTCGCGCGATTTTCAGGAACATCGCAACCCGAGCGTCATCGACGGGAAATGAAGTAGACGTCAGAGACCTGCATATTCCATTGACAGATCGCACAACAGAAAAACGAAGAAAAGCGGTCCACCTGTTGGTCACTAATTTTCCTGCCCCCAAACTAGCCTCTGCTCTGCTCGAGCGGGAAGTTGCGTTGGCTCGAGCCGCTGAACTTCTTGATCAAGGCCGGCACTCTGAATTAAAAGTCTTTTTAGAGTCTTTCCAATTGCCAGCGTTGCCCGTGGCACCAAGTGGCATGCCTCAACAGAAAGCAAGCACGACGGACACACCGCTGAAGGTGGAGGAAACCACCGACGCAACGCCAACGGGTGGTTTTCCGCAAAAGGGTGGGTTTCCAACCCCACAACGAATAGATCCTCAAGTACGTGAAAATCTGAGTCGTCATCTTGCCAGATTGCCCCGAGAATACGTCGGTTTAGGTCGATTGTTGGAAAGAAGAGCGAGTGTTGTATTGCCATTGTGCCACCACAACGGCGTGCCAAGCATTGTCTTTACTAGACGGTCGTCTTTGTTGAACAAACATCCTGGGGACATTTGTTTTCCTGGTGGTATGATTGATCGCAATGACATGTCTGCGGTTGGCGCTGCGTTGCGTGAATTGGAGGAAGAAGTCGGGGTAAAGCAAGAAGGCGTGGATGTGTTGGGGGTCTTGAGATGTGATTGGAGTGAATTGACGGCGGTGACCGGTGTTGCCGTCACCCCCGTCATTGGATACATTCGTGACGACGTCTCAAACGGCATCCGTATAAATCGTGACGAAGTGGATGCTTGGTTCAGTGTAAGTCTGGAAGATCTGGCCAATCCAGCACATTGGGAACGTGAAGCATACCAGACCCCGGTGTTTTCTTTGGACGGGAAGCAAATCATTTGGGGTTTGACGGCCTACATTCTTGACAGATTTATGCGAAAAGCCTTGCGGCGCACCGTTCCTGGTTTTCTTACCGGGGTTGCACCTGGGATATTGGAACACGAAGTTCAACGACTAGTGCGCAGCGAAATCAATCGCCAAGTGCATTCCAATCCTCTTTCTGGAAAATTGCCATTGTCTGAACCGGACCACAGTGGTCGGTGGCGTGATTACGTTCGTCGTAATAAGAAGTAGAAGTACAAGTCTTACACTTACAGGTACACATAGGATACAGGGGTGTATTATTTATTTGTACCATGTAATTTCAAAAGTACCATGTACCATGTATGTACGATTAATCGTACCATTTCTACTTGACTTCTACAACAGTACTGTACCCTCCGTCCTCAAAAACCCGACATGATAGTATCAATCCAATCACTTGGTCCCAATAAAATCGCGTCGTGTAAATCTTCAGCTGGATCACTGACAATTAACTTTGATTTTAACACTTCTCTGGCACGTTTCATTTGATCCCCGGCGTTCCACATGAGTACACCCACAACTTTGTTGTTTTTCAAATAATAAACCACCCCCCGTACAAATTCACTGTCCGGGGTTCTTTCAACCACTTCTTTTGTTTCTTCATCGCGATTTGCAATCCAAAACCCAACCGTTTTCAAATTGGAATCAATCTCCCCAATTGCACGGCAATCAACACCAATTCCTGGTATTCTAGAACGAAAACTAGGGCTGTGTTTGTACATTTTTTGACCACTGCCAAGGCGCGAAGAAGCCATATTGTGGCCAGCAACCAAACCACTGTTAATCGCATGTTCATACCGATCGACACGACGGCGACCAAGCGTCGAATCGTAATACGAAGCTAAATTCCCCGCCACGTACAAACCGCCGATGGCTTCCATGGCAGCATTCACAACAATCCCACCATTGTTACTGTCGACTTCAATCCCGGAAAGATGACTGACCATGTCAGTTTTTGGTTTGATGTGCGTGGATGCCAAAACCACATATTCACACGTCAAGGCCTCTTGTTCCCACCCCATTGTCGACACCGTGATTGTGTCGGACGCGATATTGTTGTTGTTGTTGTTGTTGTTGTTCCCCTGGTCGTCGTTCGCAGACGGAACATTTGTTTTTTCCAACCCCGTCACCAAACGACTTGATTGTACATTGATGCCAAGATCAATTAATTTTCGAGTGACGTATTGACTGAGGTAGGAAGGCAAATGGCGTTGAAGTGCGGTGTTTTCCACAAATACATGGGCCACTTGTATGTCTCGTGCGGCACCCGCTGTTGCAAGCGCACACGCAACTTCCGTACCTAAAAATCCTCCACCAACCACCGCTATTTGATCAATGTCACTGCCCAGAATCGTGTCCAATTCGACGAAATCTTGTAAGGTGGTCATGGTATTGATACGGTCACGGAGGCCGTAGGATATTTTACTGGAGTCCAAGACATAAAATTCTCGAGGTGCACCGGCACTGGCCAACAAACAACGATCGTAAGTGACTTTCGTACCGTCCTTCATCGTAATTGATTTGTCTTCCACATCAATGTGAAATTTGGATTTCCCCAAGAGCAACGTCAAGGGCGACGTTGAATACGCATCCGGTTCGCTTTCCAATCGACTGTTCACGTGCCGTCGCCATTCGTTGTACGTGTCCGCCAAGGAATCGCATTCCAACAGATTGTCTTCTTCGTGGTTGTCCAGGTCTAAACGGGGCAGTTTGGATTGTTCACTGATGATCAAGATGTCCGCGTCCACGTCGACCGCACGAATCGCTTCGATCGCGGCGTACGTGGTGGTACCGGCACCCACAATGACGTATTGGTAATGCCGTTTTTGTTTCCTCATGGAATTGCGACGGGCCAATTTTCTTCGGGTCAATGGTTTTGGTCGGGGCGGAGGAGAGGCGGGGGCGGAGGAGGGAGCAATGGACGGAGGAGAAGTGGTAGAAGACGTGGAAGAAGCAGACGTGGTGGAGGCCGAGGGAGGAGTGGAGTTCTCCATTCCTTCGCACTGCACGGTGTTGCCGTCGCTCGCGACGAGGCACGTGGCCGCCGTGGCCGCCGTGGCCGCCGTAGCGATGAGGGCAAATCTATTGTTTCCGTCGCAACTCCCAAACTTGCGGTGCGAGTGGTGGAACGGGGTGGTTGGCGGCATGATGATCTCCGACAGGAAGGGAAGCAAGGGCCGAACGGTGGCCAACGTTGCCAGAGGAGGGGTTTTGTGGGTGAAGGCACGGAGGAGACGGTGCATTTTTTGCGAGATGCGAGATGGTGAATGCCAGGAATGGTGTGTGAAGTTGAAAAAAGTGGGATAGAGGATTGAAGGGATTAATTGGGGGGGGGGAAACACCTCCAATGTATCATGTTTGGTGGTTGGTCTGGTGGTTACAGTACTACACGGGTACTTCAATAAAACTAGAAGACCACGCCGACAGGTAAGTTAGATAAATTCATATAAAAAAGAATGCATTCTTTATATATTCCACTTATTTTTTTGAACCTGGTGACCCAAGACGAGACTCTACTTCTTGCATCAATGTGTAAAGATCTTTTGAAGTGCATTCTGCAAGAACTTGTTCCAATGCATTTCTCAAGTCATCGTCGTCGTTGCAGAATAGATCGGACATCATCAAATCCATCACTGTTGTATAACTCCATGCCCCCATATCATGGGGACGAGGCTCCGCATCCCCTGATTCAAATGGTCGATGGACCACTGCTTGATGTTTTGACAACATTGCTCCACGAAACATCCACATCGCAACGCCAGGTGGTCTAAAAATGTCGACCCAGACATCTTCTATTCGCATTCTTGTCCAGCCCCCCAATGGGGAATGAAGTCGACGACCAATCAACACGTGTTTTGGGTCCAATGCTTTGTAATCACGGTGCAATACAGTTGGGCCGACAAGCGATCCGGGTCCGACTTTATACCCCATGGCTTTTAAACCATGGATGGTGGCTTGAAACAAGTGCACAGATCCATCTTCAGAGTGGCTGGATTTTAAATTGAGACCTTCCGATAAAAAATTTGCACAGTTCGTACCCTGCGGGCATTTTTCGGCCAATCCAATGGGATTATTTCTTTGACAGGTTGAAAATGCATCGGGCCCATCTTTGTTGACAGGAGTTCCAACACCGGTTGGTGCGTACTTGAAATCCCGAACTAAATTTGCAAGGTACTCTTGATCACTTTTGACAAGCGTGAAGCCCAGTTCCTTCACTTTGGTTAAAGGGAATGGTTCTACATTTGTCAGGTTTGTTGGAGGTCCTTTTTTCAAGGCAGCAAACTGCCCCACTATAAAAGCAACACATCGTGATCTGGCTACTTTATCAATTTCACAAACATCGGAGGAAAGTTCTTCAGCAAAATTATTGACAAGCATTTGCGCATCGGTGGGTGTGCCATTGGTGTTTCGAAAAGATTGTTTCAATATCGTACGTTTTTCACAAAATCTAGAGAAAATTTGTTGGAGGGGGGTTTGCGTTTGTTGACCAACCAAATCAAAATCCAACGAATGTAACCACCAGGGCCTAAATCTTAATTTAAATGCTGGTAAGTTTCGATCATTGTCAACACTTTCGGAATAGTCTTCGGTTTCCTGTTGCAGTTCCGATGGTAATGCTTGTGTCAACATGTTGTATGACCCTCGCCCTCCTTCATTCAACAATTTGTTCAGATCGAGTCTTGGGGAATCTGAATCTTGTAACGCAGTGAGCATGTCATCGAAGGTTACTGGATCTAAAGGTTCGGGGGCGTCATTCGTATCGATATCCATGTGATCTTCGTCGTTGTCCGTGAGGGATGCCATGTTAAAATAATTTAGGGTATAAAGTAATGAGGTGGATATGTTGGTGGATTCGTGGTGCAAGGTTAAGTACACGAAAAATCCTCCATTTACCCTGTATGCTGGTCAGGAAACAGCAATCTTTTACCTGATGAGGACTGAAAAAAGTACCGGTGAAAACCTTGACTGTATTAGTATCACCTACGAACCGTGTGGGCGTGAACTGTTAAAGAACAACATTTATCACACAACGCCACGCCACCCGTGGAATCTTTTCCATCGTTGTTACCTTCGTCGACCCTTACGTAAAACCACCAACCCAAGTGAAATGTGTGCGAAGCGATCCTGTTGAAACCGCAAAAATATTTTCCATCATCCACCCAACAAACACTCCCCCTTCCACGTCAACAAATCATTTGTAGCATTCAAACCATGTCAATCCCAATGGAGACCTCTAGTAGAATGTGGCGCTTGCTTTTGAACAACCAACAACCGTTTGATTTTTCAGTGCAACCACCAGTCGCCAGTCCAGGACCAACAGTCAATTCCTCTGCGTCCTCTTCCAACTCCAACCATACGTCAGCTGCACCAGAAGAGAAGTCGTACGATCGCCCACCTACCACAATACCCCCGTCGCCGAATCAACAATCGGCACAAGGCGAGCAACGGTCGGACATCATCGGGCCCGACACATCGATGTCGGGAGCGACCGTGGGGACCGATGCCACAAATCGTATTATCACTACCCAGTCAACAATATCGGTGTCAAAAGCAGCAAGTGGGTGGACATCGCCCGATGGTTCACCAACACAAACCACGTACATAGACGGCATTCCCGTGTTATTCTTTGATGGGTATGTAGATCAATATTTCGACCCAAATTTGTTCAAATCGGAAAAAAATCAAGGGGTGTGTTATCTTTGTCAGGAACCATGTCTTGAGAAACAAGATCTTATAAGCACGGGATGCGGTTGCAAAGCCATCATACATCAAGAGTGTTATTCCAATTTGCTTGAATATGGACACAATTTTAAAATGAATCCTGAAAATGCCAATAGGAATCATATGCAACAAGGAACATTTCAAAGACATCATTTGGACCGTATGCAGCTTGGTGGGGAGTTACCAAGGATAACACGGATGTGTGGTTATTGTAACAGGGCTTGTTTGGGAAAATTTAACGATCAATTTGACTTTACTTCTCTCGCATTGCGACGTTTCAATCGTCTGAAACTGGAAAAGCGCAAAAAACAATGGTCAACAGTTCTGCCACCAATCATGTTTTCGCTTGAACAAATTATCAAATCCATTCGACATGATTGGAGAAGCAATGTTTCAACTAATAACATTGTGTTGTCAGAACTGGTAGCATCGTTAAGTCTTTGTTACGCCATTGTCGGTCGTTTTACCGCTCGAAGCGACGGCCGTGATCTTGCGATCACTAGTGGGTTGTGGTCGGCTGTTATTGCTATGGCAATGTGTGGTAACTTCACCAACATGGGCGTGTCTTCTATGCCTTTTATCATGGACGTCTTGTTCAAACCTTTCGGAGGCAAAACCACGTCCGCAACTGCAAGAACCTTTGTACCTGTGGTATTTACTTATCTATTAAAATTGTTGCAAAATACCACCGACGGCGTGGTTGTTGGGAAACGTACGGGTGACAGCAACCGTGCTCGATGCCTAGACATTGCACACAAGCACAAACGATCTCAACAATATCTACTGAACATATTAAAGAGCAACATGCGAGAGGTCGATGAAACATTATACAAATGGTGTTTGGATACGTTGTTTTCCTTCATGAAGTTTCACGCAGGATTTGTTGTTGAATCTGTCGAGTCTTCCGAAACAAAAGATGGCGATACGTGCATGGCAAGAGTTCCATTGGTACCCGACAAAACTATTTATCTTGCCGAAACGATGTTTGATTATTTATGCATCCATCTTTCAGACTTCCTGCTGGGGACATATGACGATGGATTGGTGCACAAACTATGGTACCATGAAGTGTACCAGAACCAACACAATGAACAAATAAATGAGCACCGTATAGATCGTTTGGATAAAATGATTGAGCAACATTCTTTAGACGAAAGTTTGACCAGCATGTGCCCATACACCTACTAAGTGGAATTAATGTTGAGAAAAAATGAAAAGTTTTGTCCATGCTGGAACATCACAAGGGTCCACAGAATTGGATGCGTTGAAATAAAAGATACAAGTAGTGTTGTAATATAAATAAAAAAGATAAAAGTCGACGGCTGTGAATCGATGAATCGGCGTTGTGTGTCCATGACTTGAAGCGTGTACCCGGAAGCGGAAGATTTTTATCTCTAGTCACAGAGTAGAAGTGGTGTGTACCTGTACTCTGTACAGGTACACCTGTGTCGTTCCTGGTACGTCCATTTTCAGGACTTAGGACACAAGCCCGCAGAACAAGGACTTAACAATAAAACTCCGAGGGAATGTTCACGTACGGTTCTCCTCCACCCACAAGTAGTGACCCCCTTTCCGCCGTTGCCCTTGGTGATGGGGATGTCCTCCAGATTCCCGAACCTTTTGGCTCGCACGTCATTGACAAAGCAATCAGCATCCACCCAGAAGTACCCTTTGTGAAAAAAGGATCTGCCATCTTGCCAGGTACAGGGCCAAGTACCGCTGTTGGAATAAGTGTCCCCCAAATGTGTAAGGTCTTGCGTGTCATGTCTGCTGCAGCGACGAGAGAGAGTGAGGATGGCAAGGCATTGCGTGATGAACTCCTGGCTTCAGCAAATGGGACGGTGAAGTATGCCATTCTTATTTTTGCGTGCTTGCAACGTGGCAACAAAACAAAATATGCTGAAGACAAGATGGGCCAAAAATTGATTGCGGCGCTGGAGCAACAGGAAAAGTATGCTGTTGAGACGTGGATGCTCGACAACCTGGACGAAGTCGGTGAGTTGATGGTTACGATGGACCACAGGTACGTAGAAATGTTTTCGCTCTTGTGGGGGGGGGAAGGGATTCGTATTTTTAATTTTTTATATTTTTTGATATGTGTTGCAAGCGCAATTAAAACGACCAAGAATATGGACCTTAGCGGCTTGGGGAAACACAAACGACGATTGGAACTGAAAGAGGAATTGCAACTCGCGGGTGTCGTGTGGGGGACCCAGTGGGACACGGTTGAATTGCCTGTGTTGCGGAAATTGTTGAAAGAACGGCGGCAGAAGGAAAAACAGAAGTTGTTGAAAGAACGGCGGCAGGAACAGTTGAAAGAACAGAAACAACAAGAACAGAAACAACGATTGAAAGTGAAAGAGGAATTGCAACTCGCGGGTGTCCTGTGGGGGACCCAGTGGGACACGGTTGAATTGCCTGTGTTGCGGAAATTGTTGAAAGAACGGCGGCAGGAACAGAAGGAACAGAAACAACATATGGTTGATGCAATGGTAGAGCCGGGCGGTGGCCATGAACGAGACGAAGTTCAATTGCGTGCCATGGGGTTTGATGAATTGGAAAAAGCGTACCAACGAATGAAACAGTACCGGGTCAAAGAAGTCGCCGCCGCCCATTTAAAATGGCAAAAAGACACTGCCACCGTCGCCGCCGCAACCGAAGAAAGAAGACGACCAAAACTATTGGAGGTTACAAAATACAATGGTGCTGTGGGTGTGTCGACAGATGGAAATTTTTACACGGCAAGCGCCTACCCCTATCGTTTTGCCACTGCCGCCGCAGCCAACGCCGCCAACGCCGCCAACGCCGCCAACGCCGCTCCCGAAGAGAGAAAACAAGCAAATTCTGTTGTCATGAATGACCAAGAACGAGAAAAAAGAGGTAGAGATGAAGTGCAGAAAAGGCCAGAAGATGGACGTCCACTAAAAAAGCGTAAAGCCAGATGGAGTAAAGCTCAAGGTCACGCGGAAGCAGCGCAAGGTAAAGCGGATGGCAATTGGAAATGTCATTGCTGTGGAACTGAAAAACTCACACAAGCTGATTTTTCAGTGAATAAATGGAGGTCGCGAAACAAAAAAACACGTGCGGGATGTCTCAAATGTAGCGAATGTTGTGCAAAGCACCCCCAAGGTCGTGTCTTCCGCTACGGTCGTGACCTTAAATAAATTTTAGTATTTTTATCACAAAAGACGTCGAGAACAACCGTGTATCATTTAAAATAAGAACAGCACAAAACAATAAAAATGTCATCGGTTTTGACCTTAAAAACCTCAAAAATCCCCGCTTAATTATATAAAATATTATCCCCTTCAATGTCAACGAACTACCTCTTGTAAATAATTGTGGCATACCCCTTCAATGTCAACATCCCTCTCGTTTTCTTTTTCTTTTTTCTCACGTTCTTCAATTTATTAATACTTAAAATACATGTACGATTAAATTTACAACCAGACGATTCCTGAAGATTCAAGTAGAGTGTAAATTTCAAATTGATCGACCAAACCTGCAACAACCTGAAGAAAACCCCTCCTCCTCTTCCTCCCCCCACCCTCCCTCCTCAAACAAATGCTCATTGAAAAACCCTCCTGATAGATAGATATTGTGTGTCTCAGTACCCGCGCTCAAAGCGCTTCCTGGGTGAAATAATGAGATTTTACCAAGAGTAGAGTCCTCAAAATGTTGTGACTGAGAACCCCCATTACCAGCCTCTCACCTCCATCCAAAACCACACAAATCACCAACCACATTACGTCAAGGTTAGTTCCAACAACGCACCCTGAGTGCAACTGTACCCACCACGAGTATCCCCAACGACCAAGAAAAACCACCCCGACATGTGCCACGTTCCAACCGTTCCCTGATCACTCTTTCGATGGCATCAAAGCACCATGATTTGTTCTTTGGAAAAACGGGCATTTTACACCCTGTACCCTGATGGGACTTGTCTTCCACCACCGACGATCGACCCGTGTTCCGGACGGTTCCAGCACTTGACATGGTTTCTGCCATCACACACAACGCACACCACCGCCCAGGGACTATAAGACACTGTTTCAACTCAACCGTCCATGCCCAAAATGACTTTGCACGACAAAATTCATGGGGACGGAAAAGAAACGAGAGTAAAAAAAATACCACCCTGTCCACCAGTTCCAAGGGGCATCGAACGGTTTTCACCACGTCGTTCCCGCACCACAACAACATCGACTCGACCCCACACACCCTTCCCCTGCCCCCAAACCCAATTGTTGTTCCATATCTTCCTTGCCACCACATTATAAATATCGAACGCTCACCAATTTTTGTTTTTTTTTTGCCCCTGTGCCTCCCTTGCTGTATTTTTTTACTTCTTTCTTTCCTTCAGATGGTCAACGCCCCTAAAAAAAAGAACACCCACTGTAAGAAATGCCGCAAACACACAGAACACAAAGTCACTCAATACAAATCTGGTAAAGCGTCCAATTTTGCCCAAGGAAAACGACGATACGACCGAAAACAACAAGGGTTTGGTGGACAAACCAAACCAATTTTTCACAAAAAAGCAAAAACCACAAAGAAAATTACATTGCGATTGGAGTGCAAGGTCTGCAAAGCCAAGAGTCACCAGTGCATCAAACGTTGCAAATCGTTTCAACTGGGTGCCAAAAAAGCAACCTCCGGGCACACTTATTAGAGAAGAAAATAGAAGTTTCGGTAGAGGTGGTATATTTTTGTAACATTTAAACTTTGTTTCGATAAAAACAAAGATCTCGTTCTGTATGTGCCACCGAAGCTACCCAATGCAATGCACACGGCCTCGTCACGTTGTTGGTGGTGGTTGTTGGTGGTTGGTGGTTAGTGGTGGTGGTTATGTTGTTGTGGGTTGTTGTTGTTTCAGAACATCGCTTTTGTGTCTGGCCATGGACAGCAATTGAATTGTGCCCAAGGTGAATATAAACATCATGTCCCTTCGTTTCTCCCTCTGCCACAGTTCAAAAGGATACAGGTACAAGGCACGATTTGTTTCTTGCTTAGCACATACAACATACTTATTTATTATATATTTTAAAGACCCTGCACCAAACTTGAGGACAAACTATTTTCACAATTTTTGATGTTTGGAAGGACGTGCAAATCCGGTCATGCCACCAACACCCCCGCCACCACCGACCGGATCATGTTGTTGTTCTCGATGCGCTACACCCAACGAACACGCCAAATTTTCAGCCAACGCCCACCGCATTCTTGGTACCAAACCACTTTCTCCTTCCGTGCTGCTTTTGTAATTGAATGCTTTTTTTCTTGCTTTATTGTACACCGATTTCAAATGTTCTTCCGTGATGACCGATTCAATATTATCCACAAAATCAATGTTTCCAAGCAATTCAGGCGAGGGCAAGATGGGAATCGAATCACGCAACGACACGTATTGGTCGCCCTTGATGACAAAACTGTGCTGGGGCCCGGCGGACACGGTTTGAGTGTTGTTTTTCAATTGCCAAGTTTGAAATATGCTGATGATCGCAATCTGTACTTGTTCCCAAGGTGGCATTACCGGCGGTAAAAAATCATCTTTGTTCCAAGACGTACTAATTTCTTCAATGCGTCGAAGTACGCGCCGACTGTCCGACGCTGTAATGACAGGCGGGCGTCGATACACGAACGGTTCCAACTGAGTCAACAACGGCAACCAAAACGATGGATGTTCGTTGCAGGAGACATTGCACAACAATTCAGCCAATCGTTTTGAAGCTTCGGCTTCTAAAAAATGTAAATTTCCTTTGGCCAATTTTAAACTGTGTTCATCCAATTGAGGGGTGTTGGTTTCAATACTACTGTTTAAGTCTTCCGCGTTCCGCAACACAACACACGCCTCATGGTAGTTGCTTAAAAACACAATTGGGCCATCGTTGTTGCGACGAGGCATGGTTTTGCGCAATGGCAAGGAATTCCTTTCACCGCCGACGACATTCAAACCTTGCAGCAATGTATCCAACATTGTATAATCAGTTGCATGGGGTCCTTGTTGCAACAGAGCACGGATTGCATTGGACAATTTACTTCCTTGGTCGTTGCATTTAGACAACCATTGCAAACTTTGTGCCGTACGACCTCGTTGTTTCCAATAGGCAGCTCTGGAGGCACATACATCTTCCACGACAGAAGTTAAGTTGTACTTGGTAGCAATATGCACAATTTTCTCAGTTTCACGATCCGTTTTGGAATACGACCGGGTCAACATGTCACGCATACGTGGATGGTTGCATCTTTGTTGAAAACTACAGGTACCCAAGTAATCCGCGGCCATGTCGGCACCACAACCACGTTGCAGACTGCAGGCGTATTGCTCAACATACATGTCCCGTAAATTTGGCGATTTTTCCAACGCCAATTGAACCAGTTCTGGTTTTGATTCCAACGAGGAATCAACCGGTACATCCAGCAATATGTTGCGTTTGAACAAGACATCACTGAAATGTGCCACGGACCATGGCGCCGTAATGCCCCCCGAAATGTTTAACATTTCATTGGTGTTGTTTTCGTTTTCAACTTGCATGTTTATGGTCTCGTATCCTTCTTCATCCAAGTATTTTAACACCACGGGCAAACGTGTTGAATACAAACATTCACGCAACAGGGCACGTAAATCGATGTAGGTTTCATTGTTGGCGATTTCTTCGGGATCGTTTGCGTTGTCAAAACATTTGTGCATTGTTCGGACGACTTCATGCGCAACGGCGTTTGGTTGGTTGTACGACAATTCCAACAAGACATCTGACATCCATGTACGATTTAAATAAACGTCTTTGTCAGCAAAATTGTTTTTGCCGTTCAACATTAAATCGAATATCCACACAATGTCTTCTTCAACACTGTTGACGCCAATGCCGTTGGCATTGTTTTCAATTTTTTTTTTACCCACAGACACTTGGTGTTTCCAATCGTCCCAATTTCGTTGTTGTTTGCGTTTAAATCCTCTTGCACCCGTACTGGTAAACCCTGCAGACAATTCGTTGCGTTGTTGCAACAAATGTACCAGCTCATCCAACAATTCGTATTCATTTTTATTCATACCGCCCGTTCTTTTTTTAACAGTACAGGCACGAGCGGCATCCTTAAACATACCGTGCGTCACGTAATACCGCACATTAAAAAAAGTGTCGTTGTTTTTTAAACCTTCTTCCATCAAATATTTATCCAAGTGGTCTTCCGTCGTCTCGTCGTCATTGAAGGCGATGGGTAAATTACCAAACACATAGGCTTCAAATTTTTGGACCCATCGAACGACTTGAGAACTAATGGGTTTTGCCGAAGATTCCAAATGCAACAACTCACATAAATTCCACACAATTTCAGTCAGTTGCAAGTAAGAAGTAAGACTTTCCAAATTATCTTGCAAGATTTCAAAAGCCCGGCCCTCGTTTTTTGTCTGCCGTGCAAAACATCGTTTGAAATATGTTTCCAATGGCAATGACGGTTCTCTTTCTTCTGGTTGTTCGGTTGAGGTTGTATAATTGTACTCTTGCTCTTCCTCGTCTTGCCAAATGATATTGCTCAGTTGTTCCTCCGCTTGCTGCAATTGTTTACGGTACAAGCGACTGCAACGAAGTACGTTTTCAGGACTGCTGTCTTGTTCCAATCGCATGAATGTGCGATGCGATGCAAATTGCAAGATGCGATATGGGGATGGTGTATTGTGTTTTGTTCTTTCCACGGTCAGTGTGGCAGTGGGGATGGAGGAAGAAAGATGGGCCGACGAGGAGGAGGAGGAGGAAGACGACGACGAGGCGGTGGTGGTGGAAGGAGACTTATATTTATCGGAAGAAGGTGGTGGACCAGATTTAAACAAGAGCATTTGCCCTGCTTGTGGACCAAACGTGAACATTGTTGTATCCTACACCAGATTAAACACTTGTCGTGAGAGGAATACACTTCCTTATTCAGATTAAACACTTGTCGTGAGCGTCAGCAGGGCGAACTTGGAATACGTTTATTGAAACACAAGGGATGTGGTGTTTGTTTTGTATTGTGAGTGGTGATTAAAATTTTCAGGAGGGGCACATGACACAGCTGAAGACCCAGAGAACCAACTCAAGATACCAAACAGGGAGAGGTTCACGGCAAGTCTGGGAAGACGTGCTTATCAAGTTAGATACTGTAACGAGTTGACACTTTAGCGATATTTATTGAGGGAAAACTGTTTATCTGTGTTGCATTTAGGACAACATCTTAGGATGGCAACGATATAGCCCGGCACGGAAAACTGGAATAAATCACTCACAAAAAGTTGGGTTGGAGAATTTTTCTTCATCAGACTGAACATCTCAGAAGGCCGCTTTGAAAGCCTGCCCGGTTAGACAAGTATATCATTGGGCAAATATTATTACTAGCACAAAGTACTACACTACACCCCTTAAAATAGAAAGGAACATGCTGGGAAGATAATTTGATGAAATAAATATGTTATGTACAAAATGTGATCCTCCCCGGGTGTACTTTCACTTTCACTTTCAGGATAGTGAGTTATTTCCTACTGTCGTTTTTCGTAGCTGCTGCCACGACTTGTTGCATGTGTTCTTCAAGCCGTAAATTCGCACTGGCCATTCCTAAACTGCACGAGGCCAATTTCATCATTCCCGTTTCCCCCGTTCCCGTCGCCAATTGTCTTGCGTCTTCAAAAAATCGTGCCGCTTGAGCAAATTCACCTTGCATGTTTGACAACAAACCAAGGTATTGGCAGGCAGAGCTTTCCGCCGACGGGTCCCGCATGCTACGCACGAGTTGCAGGTGTTGGTCCAAACAAGCACGTGCCGTAGCCAAATCACCCTGACGAATTCCTACCAGACCTAAATTACCCACGGAGATACATTGACCGTGTGTGCTGTTTAAATGAATTGCAATACGCAAGGCATCTTGATGGTGCCGTGCCGCCAATTCGTACTCCCCCAAACGATCGTTGGCCAGGCCAAGATTGCAATGGGCTACAAATTGACCTCGTTCGTCGGCTACCTGCAAGTGTTGGGTATGAAATTGCACGGCGTTTTCTAAATGTTGCCGCAATTCTGTTGATTCGGAGATTCTTGTACCAACCGAACCGTCGTCCACGTCGCCACCTTGCCCCAGAATAATATAATTGACCCCAATGCAGTTGAACGCCAAGGCCGCTCCCGCGACATCATTGGTTTGTTGGCACACGGAGACAAATCTTTTGTACATGCTGATTGCTTTTTGCAAGTTGCCCATGTTGTCGTACAAAATGCCCGAACAAAAATAGGCACCGCCCTCTTTGTCTAATTTTTCAGCTCTGCGACACGATTGCGCCAACAGTTCGTAGTCCCGCAACCGAGTTTGAAGTTGGCCAAAATTTTCTTTAAACCCCTTGGTACTGGTTGATTTTTTCTTTTTGGACGAGTTGCCCTTCATTTGTTTGCGTGCCTGCGGCGACACTCGACCGCCTCCGAAAGAGGAGATGTCGTACTTGCCTTTGGATTTTTGCAACGATTGTGGTTTGAACGCCGCACTCACGGTGTCGTTCCGGGTCGACATGGGCCGCCGTTCAGGTGGACGCATGCCTGCCGGTGCTTCCACCCGTTGTGGCGTGTCTAATTCTGGGACTCGGGTCTGCAACTGTGTTGATTGGTTTGCGTTGCGCGACGAGGGACTTGCGTTCTGCCTTCGTCGTCCAGGAGAATCATCGACTTGGCCTTCGGCACCAAAGGTTCCTTCGTCAAAATCCATGGAATTGTAGACCGGAAAGTCTTGCCGTGAGGAGGGTGATCTTGAACCGACGTCCATGTTCGTTGTTGCCCGACGTTCGTGTTCACGCTGTTGCCCGTTGAAACAGTTGAAACAACGCCGGAGAAACAAAAATGAGGGGGAAATAGGCTCCGTCCTTCGAGTTTCGATTGTACAAGATACAGGCCTGTAGTTCTATTACTATCACGGTAGGTATATGCAAATGTTGCAATGCTCTATTCTATATAGTTGTTACTTGAAGGAAGCTCCAATCTATATGGCCTTACTTGAAGGCCTTCGACTGAAGGCCTTACCCGAGTCGACAACCACGTATTTGACCTGGCTCTCTGGCTCTCTGGACCACGGACCCCTAAAGGACCTGGCCCAAAATTCGTTGAACTCAATCGCCGTTCTACTCAATCGATCGACAGCATGTCCACCTCGTTGACTCAATCGCCGACGAGTTCCCGCACGGACGAGTACACGGAGGACGACCGCCATCAGGATGAATCGTCTTCTGAAATGATGTATGCATCATCACGCAATTCCTCCCTTTCCTTGGAGTCAAACACTCAACCCCTCCTCCATTCCTCAATGACGACGACTCCGTTCATCGGGATCACCGACGACAACTCCGTGACCGACCACATGGACCGCCCCGAGTTACTCCACGAAATGGGCCGCACACTGTCTTTTCGAGTGGTTGTCGATATTTTTGAAGATGGCAAAGCTCCACGCACTTGTGTCGTTTCCACCATTGCCACCGATACCGTCGAAACATTCAAACGTGCCATCCAACATTCTGAACACATCCCTGTTGCAAACCAACGTTTGGTGTTTGCAAACCAACAATTAAAAAACGACCGCCACCTGTCCTTTGACCCCAATGCCAGTGCCTCGTCCATCGGAGACGGGTACAAAATCAAACCGGGCGACACATGTACGTTGGTGGTACTGACCGCCGAACAAGTCTTGGCCTCCTCGTCCTCCTCCTCCTCTTTCACGCCCCCCACCAAATTAAAACCAACAACACGCTCGGCCAAAGCTTACGGACATGCATCATCACACCCCTACCTCAAGACCACATCAAGCAACAACAACAACACATCAAACAGCAATAGATTGTTGTCATCAAAGAAATTAATTGGTCAAACAAATAGAAGCTTGCATGTACGATCAAAACCAACGGTGTTGGAAATACGTCGGGGTGCATTGACGCCTGGGTGGGCCGTTAAAAAACGTGCACGCAAACCAAACGACCGTTTTCGGCCCACAAATTACCAATCCTTTGGTCAAAAAAGCGACGAAAGTTTCATGAAATCAGAAATGGTGAACGGTGGTTTGCACCCGTACTTGTTTGATCGGAAGAAAAAAATTCCTACCTTGGTCAAACAACAACAACGCCCAAGCACTGCCCACGCCGGTGTATCTTTAGCTAGGCAATTGGGCCTCCCCGAATCCGATGCACAATGGGATTCTGCGTTAGAAATGCAATTTAAAACATTGTTTTTTCAATTAAGTCCTCGAAAAAGAGAAGACGTATTGAACGATTTACTGTTGCATGCCAGAGATTTTTCAGAGCAACAGACAATACATACTATCGATAGACAGGCATTCGGTACCAGTAGCAGGACGGGGACTCGCTGTGGTGGTGGTACCACTGGACCACGCGTTCGGCCATCTACCAGCCACCCTCATTTGTCTTCGTCGTCTTCGTCGGCGTCGTCAAATCAATACATGGGCCACAACCGATCGAACAAGTTGGATCGATTGGTTCTCGAGAGCAGCAGCAACAACAACAATGGCCATGGTAGTAGTCGGCAGAACAACCGCAGTCGTCGCAACGGTCGTCTCACCATGACGGAACGAGCCAACTTGAAACATCAAATTTATCAACTGCAAGATTTAACTAAAACGCAAAAAGAAAGTTTGGCTGCTCTTGGACAGAAATACACAACATTGAAAGAAACCTCACGTGCTCATATAGCTGCTACCCAAGTTAATTTAAAACAAACACAACAAGAATTAAGAGAACGAATCACAAATGAAATGACCGGGGCATTACTGACCCCGGAAGAAGCGAAAAACATGTTGGCCGAAAGAACATGTTTCCAAAACCAAATTGATGAATTGGAACAGCAATTGAATGCATTGCGAACACGTGTAAAAATACGAGAAATGCCCGTTTCTTCACATGGCAGAGACGTGAGCAGAACCATACCTTTAGATCAAAAGGACAACAAGAACGAAAGAACGTTGGACAACGATGCGGGTGACAACAGTGGTACAGAATTGCAAACACAAAAACTGGATGCTGCGATGACGGACACGGACACCGTCGTGGCTTCCTCTACTGCTACAACACCAAGGGTATCCGTTCCTTCAATAGACGAACCCCCACTTGAAAGACCAAGATCTCATCCAAATTCCAATCGAGAATCAGAAGATGTCGATTTATCAAGATTATTGCAGAGAGCAAATTCACACCCAGAACTGGTAAGCAGTTCGAGAGGTCAAGCAATCAACGACGACCGTACCAACAACAATGGCAGTGACGGTGGCAACAGAAGCAGTGGTGGCAGTGGTGGCAGTGACGGCAGTGGTGGCAGTGGTGGTGAACACAGTGGTAGATCCCATCGCAGGGAAGATTCACCACGAGAATCTCAACCGCAAAACATTGAAGAAAAAATGATGTCATTGCGCACATCCATTAGGAACCGAATGAACGAGGCCATTCCTTCCATTGACCAAGCCGCCTTGAGATTTAAAAAAATTGACCCTTACGGCGAAGATTTTTTAAATTGGGCACATTCACTTGCGTCCAATGGATCAAGAGTTGAAGAAACAATGTCTCGAAAAAGTCGTCGTTTGCTGAAAGCAGTTACAACACTGGCTAGATGCGATGGTTTATCATCGCGCTCCGCTCAACACTTGGTGGACACAGGACACGAAGACAAATCGTTTCAAAAATTGCAAAAAATGGTGGCACGTTTTGATCGAGAATGGTAAGTGGTTTGATGTGTTTGATGTGTTTGATTTGTTTGATTTGTTTGATTTGTTTGATTTGTTTGATTTGTTTGATTTGTTTGATTTGTTTGATTTGTTTGATTTGTTTGATTTGTTTGTTTTTGTGACCATTGTTTGGTGATTGTTGTTGCCATTAACAGTATCTGATATTTGTCTTATTTCCGGCACATCGTTCATGCAATTAACACAACGACAACAGTGTCACTGATGATGCCTACGATACAGTGTATTCGTTCGCGTCCAATCTAAACCCTAAACGTTTGGAACGAAAACATGGTCTTGTTGCAGGTGCATTGTCAGCGTGGATTCAAAGCGTTGTACATTTTTCCACTGTTCTTCGAGATACAGCCAGTGATCGAGCAGAGTTGCGACGTCTTGATCAAGTCCTGGAACATGCCTACAGCGACGACGACGAAGATTTTGAAGAAGTTGACGATTCAGGATGGGCATAATAATAATAATAATAATAATACAAAAAATAATACAACAATCAGGTACGGGTACCCTCCTGCAAAACTGAAAAAATGGATTTGCGCTTTAAAGAATTTAGAAGACAATAATAAAATACATGACATACTGACATACATACATGTACATGTTTCACGTTTCATGTGCGCACCTGTTGGTACAAATAAACAAATAAATAAAAATCATTTAAATATTAACACACCGCACACCCCTTTACAGGTGTGCACAGTCATATACATGTTGACACCTGGATGTTTCGCTTTCAACTTTCAAAATACAATTTCGGAACACATTTACTGACTGTCTGTTGTAACAGGTCATACAGGTACTACCACCACATACATGAACCTGCAGGATTGTTGTTGTTGGTTCACATTTGTACATCATGCATGTACATATTTGTCACAATTACAATCGGTAGGGTCCTAAGTATTGCTGTTGTGAAATTCTAGTTCTATCGTCATCCACTCTGCCATGGTTGGCAATCGTTTGCAACGCAAGCTTTCGCAGTTCCTGCTCGGGTGCCAATGGAGTTTCTGGTTTGTGCACTTGCACCTTCTTGAGAGAAGAAACAGCGGGATAAACTTTTGCATCCTGCTGTGCGACAGGAGGAGTTGACTTTTGGGCCGTTCTTTTTCGATCTCTTTCTTGCACCATTTTTGGTGGCACCACAATCGATTCGGTATTGCCTTCCGAATCCACGGGAATCTGTCCTTTCTCTTTCTCTTTCTCTTCTTGTTCCTGTTCCTGTTGTTGTTTCAATTGATGTTCGTACAACAACTGTGGAGGAATTTGTGGACGATCGATTGGTCCGTCTGTTGAATGACCAATCCTGTTTTGCATGGCTCCAGGCAAAGTTTGGAATTGCAATTGTTCGATTGCACTGTTCAAGTGCTGCATGTTTGGTTTCTTCTTGCCGGTTCTGTCAGCATAGCCACTGGATTGAACACCAGCAAACCAACTCTGCAACGCGTTCTTGAAGCAATCGTGGGAGGCGTGGAAGTTTCTTCGTTGCACAAGCTGATTGCCCAGATTGGTGACTTCATCGACCGCGTCCTTGGTTCTAACCAAACAATCAGAGGGGTCATACACACTTAACGGAGTCGGCAGAGGTGGGTTGGTTACTTTTAACTGTTCTCTGGCCACTATTTGTTCGATGGGAGTTGGGTTGGTGGATGTTTTCCGTCGTCGCAAAGCAAAAGAGTTCGTTAGAAGTGGGAGAAGCCAAAGGAGATGGATCATCGGAGGTGTCGAGCCATGATCGGGTCGTGCATTATATAATAACAATGAACGAGAGTCGATCGTCGATCGAAGACACTCTTCTCGCTGCCCCCTTTATCGATAGATTAATATGCTTTTTGTGACGGGTACGAAACATCAGGCAGTGTACGTGTCCCGGTATGTGCACATGTATGTGCCCACTTCACATCGTTGCAGTGCAAAGCATTGAGTTGTTAAACTATTATGTGGATAGTAATACATATCGAAACAAACTTATTTTGTTAGGGGCTGTGAAGTAAACAGTATTTATTTGTTTTCATGCCTCATCAGAGACAGAGCACGGCCCACCAATGCTTCCAAAGCATCCAATTTAATGATTTTATCCTTCTCTTCTTGTTGTTTTGCCAAAGCAATGTTGTCTTTACGACGCTGTATTTTATTAACTTGAACACTCTGGTCCACAATCAATTCTTTCAAGTTGAATTTCAGCTTCTTTTTTTCTTTTTGTAAAAGAGAAATTGCCTTCTTGTTTAAACTAAGCTGTTGGTTTTTTTCTTGCACATGATCTTCCAAATCACGAATCGAGACGGCGCGTGCTTTTAACAATGATTTGGCACGAGTAATTTTTGAATGCAGTCGCGCGTTTTCATTTTCCCAATTATTTTTTGCTTGCAGGAGTTGTGTTGTACTTTTTTGATGCACTGTATCAAGTTGCCTCGTTAGAGTGCTCGTTTCACCCCGTAGTTCCTTCACTTGCAGGTCGTGATTTTCCAAAGTATGTTGCAATTCAGTTTGTGATGTCAATGTGCGTGGAAATAGGGGGGGGCACTGATTTTTGAGTGCCTTGTGTGCCTGCCTAATACTACCACAGTTTTTTTGAAAAAGCCGATTTTGGACGATTTCCAAATTTTTGACGTGCTAGTTAAATGCTTGAAACTATCCGATGTATTTCAAAATTTGGACAGATTGTTGCTACAGTTCCATTCTACACTCGTGCCTCTTTTGATATAGTTTGGTACAGTATTAACAAAAGTACAATATGTCGACCACCGAAATATCGTGATTTTCCTGAAATCAAGAAATTTCATCTCAGATCGCCCATAGCGATATCTGGATATAAGATCCGTTAGATTCTAGAAATTCATTGTGTGACAAAACATGCTAATGCAGTTCGCTGCTGCCACGGCCCTGCTCTTTGTGCTGCGTACTTCACCTCACCACCGACAGAACTACAACACGGAAGAGATATATATATAACGTAACGTAAACAACCGCAACTCGGTCCTCCACGCAATGTCCAGAAGAAAGACCGCTGCCGCCGCCGCCGCCGCCGCCACTGTCCCAACAACACTGCTCGAAACACACCAGCAAGAACAAGTAATCCATGACTTTGCACAGCGTATCGAACACCAACGCATCTTTTGGAAACAGACGTTTGGTATGCTCTCTCTAGTCTTGTCGGCCGGTATTGTCTTTTCGTACCTCACGGATGCCAGATGGTACCCTGCGTTTCTCGACCGAACTACATCCAGACACACACCATCGTCCAGTGTCGCTGCTTCACTGACCATTGCATTCGTGGTTTCATTGTTGGGTACTGGTGGTACATTCTTTAGTGTTGCTCCTAGAAGGGATGGGTTGCTGGTTGTGGGGTTCAATGTAATTGTGTCCATTTTCATTGCAGCCGTATCCACGTCAACGTCCTATTCATTGTGCCTTCCCATGTTTTATCAATGCATTTGTTCTTTTGCGTTGTACACACTTCATGACACCGACATTGATTTGTTGTCATTGAAAAAACACAAATACAATTACAAGACCGCGTAGTGACACGTGCGACGACCCAGCGGTAGTGAATAATATGTAATCCACAGGGCAATAGTACAAGAGTACACAGTAACGAAGGTGTACCTGATCTGTACTGTTGTACTACTCATATACTGTAGTCAGGTGTATCGATAGCAGAGAGACGTACTGTAATAACGTAATAACCTAAAAAGTATGTGGCCACAGATAGATTTAGCCATAGATACGTTTGCGTATATAGAATAGTTTTTTTTTTAAATATCAATGTATCTCTATCATCTACCATGGTATTATCTTTAATTTGATTACATGTATGTACCAGGATGAAGGATGAAATGTACACACGATTCCTAATTTGTATGAATCCTGTGAGATGTGAGTGTCTCCAAAGTAGAGAGAGATACTTGGTCATGTATGGCACATGGCACATGTGGACCTTCGTAATACAAATATGTGCACTGGTGTACACCTGAGATCTACCTTTTCCAGTGTGCACGTACACATGTGTACAACAACCACCCAACTGTCAAATTTCAAAGCACCTAAACCATCACATTGCAATGTTTTTACCATTCAACTTGCTGCTATTATTTTCATTTGGTCCAATCATTTGCATTCTAGTACCTACGATTTCATACCTGTCCTTTCCCAACCTACTCAAAGCCACTGTCACCACCGTTCCTTTTGCCATGGCATGAAACAACAACTTCTTCAATTCAGAAACCCCTTTGCCATGGGCATGCGCACTGGAAGGTGGCACACTTTCGGGAGATATATGATGAAAAAAATTCTCTGCTTCTTGACCAAAAACAACAACATCAATGCCACCATCACCACCATGACAACCAGGTTGTTGCAAACGTAAACCAACACGGTACGACCATGGTGTTTGATCGGTCAATTCCTCACCATCGTTGACAGATTGTTGCACAAAATGTGACAGGTTCGAAGGCCAAAAATTTGATATGTGCACATCAACCAAACATTTTTGAATTGTTTTCGTCTGTGTTGTTTTCGACTGTGCTACTAAATCTTTGACGGACACCTGTTCAAACTGTTGTCGACAGTCAAGATCGATAAAAGAATCAACGACGGGTGTGGTAGAGGCGGGTATGGAAGAGGTTGGTCGTGAAATTGCAGTGGTGGTGGTGGTGGTGGTGGTGGTGGCGGTGGCGGTGGAGGAGGAAGACGAAGAAGACGAAGAAGACGAAGAAGACGAAGAAGACGAAGAAGACGAAGAAGACGAAGAAGACGAAGAAGACGAAGAGGAAGAAGACAAGACTGGATTACAACGGTTCACTGCCGCCAGTACGACGGGTGGTGCTGCACCAGAGCTGGATGAAAACGCGGGAGTAGAAACCAAGGGAGGCGGCGTGGGTGGAGGTCCCGTTGGATGATTTTGTCTCAAGTGGTGTCGGACAATGGCGGATGAACTTGGAACTGCAATCATTCCAGTAAATTTAATTTTCATGGCATCAGATGGAGAAAACAACCAACACAAATCACTGCCACGACCACTTCTGCCGTCGCCATTCATCTGCGTGTTCACTTTTTTCCGACGTATGACATTGGTAAACCAGAACCATAGATCACCCGGTTTGATAGTTGCATCGTTCAAAATATCGGTAATGTATTTCGAGGTGGCGTCCTTACTGGTTCCAGGTGCCAACATTTGAACCAATTGGCCATAACTGGTTGGTATTACGGCAGAAGATATTTTTCTTCTGTGCATCGGTAACGGCATTCGTTTGGACACGTCCCCGGAACCATCCCAAAGATATAACGTGATCGATTCCTTTGTTGACGTACTGTTACTGGAATGTGTGGACGCAGTCCTTGTTAAACCCTCAATGCGACATACCAAATCAAATGGATCATTGGTTTCAGGTGCAGTTCTACTGGTTGGTTGTACGACTTGAACATTGGACAATTTTGGGGGTTGTGGCACGCCTAAAAAGAAAATTGATGTTGCGATTAAATGTTGCCCCCAGGCAAACAATCGATGCATTAACACAGCATCCCGACGAGTGGTGGGTGGTACGGACACTGCGTTTGGATGCATCTGGCCATCAAGTCTTGCTGCCCATTTTGGATACTCTCTCCAATCACCATCATTGCCATAACAGTCGGGTGCGCAAGTGATAATTCGTTTTTTACTGCCTCTGGTGTTGGAATTCGGCACAAACAAATAATTGTTCTTCCTGCATGACACTCCACGAGCAAACATTACAACTCCTACTGTGGTCACCAGTGGAATAATAGTATTGCCAGGGTTAGGACCTCCCTTTTCTTTATAAAAGATCGACAATTTAAATTCTGTGCATCGATTACGATAAAGTCGTGCACTTTCTTCGTCGGCATTGACTTCAGAACGTGGTGGCACATAAGTACCACCGTAAGGATCGTCGTCGTCGTCGTCGTCGTCGTCCTCGTGTTGGTATTGGCTGTTTCTTTTTCTTCTTCTGGCTTCAAAAATTTCTTGACCAAACCCTTCAAAATCATATTCACCGTTTGGTAGCAACGGTGGTTCAAGAAGAGTAAATATATGCTGAAGATTGTCTGTTGTTGTTCTTTTCGTAAATTCTTGTCGAATAACAACACCACACACTTCGAAATTTGCTTGTGGACCTTTGTTCACATTTGCCAAAGCACGCCATTTTGGAATTGGATCTAACGGTGTAGTTGTGATCCATGCGGGTGGTGGTGGGTAGGTGGTGGAGGTGGTGGAGGAGGAGGAGGAGGAAGAAGCATTGTCGTTTCCAGTACGCGCCCTTTTAGAAGCATTCTCTTGTGGAACCGCTGAACCTGCAACATTGCTGCTGCTGCTGCCATGGACATTTCTAGATCTCTTTGATGATTGTTGTTGCATAACTGAAGAGGAAATGGAATCATCTTGCGCATTGTTGGCTGGTGTCTTCTTTTTCAAAAAATCACGCGCATCCACCACATTGTTGTTTGTAGGTACATTCATTGACGTGTTTTTATTTGTTTCACTGCCACTGCGAACGTTGTTGCTGCGGTGGCTGCTGCTTGCTGTCGCACCACTGCCACTGCCACTGCCATTGCCATTGCCACTGTCACCGTTTTGTTGTTGTTGTTGCATGTATTGTTTGAAATTATTGCCATTTCTAAATTTTTCTCTGTATTCCAACAGTTCTTCTTGTGCTGTACTGTGTATATATTTGGTGTGGGCTAAATCTTGGCTCAACACAAGTACATGCACACTTGGTCCTACCGTGTTTGATTTAGCATGGGCTGATTTCAACGAGGTGACAACAACATGACACCGATGACCTATGCCACCAACATAGCAAGGATCTCGAGTAGCAATGACATCGTCGCCCCACAGTTGCAACTGGTCGTTTTTTTTAATGCTCAGACTCAATTTTTGGGCCCACGACGAAAAAAAGTAAACACGAATTGTGTTGGGTGACCCACTGTTTCGTTTGTCTTTGAGGGAGATTTGAACGACGTTGGTGGATCCTTTGTGTGTGTCTTGGGACAATTTGTTTTGTCGAATGAATTCTTTGACTTGTTCGATTCCTTGCACCGCCATGATTGCAGAGATTGTTCCACCGATGCATCGGATGGCATTGAAACGTTGGCCGTCGTTAATGTTTTGGATGGTTGCTTTTTGGGGTGGGATGCTGGGAAATAGGTGAAGGAAATCAGGATCTCCTGAAATTGCCGTGGACACGTTCAACATGTGATTGGTTTGGTTGGTTGTGGCTTTCTTTGATCTCTTGGTCTGTTGTTGTTCGGGCGGTGTTCTGGGTTGGTGTGTGGGCGGTGGCGGTGTTGTTGCTCGTGGGCTCGTGGTTTTGTTCAACTGCTGAGATTTCTGTCCTGACATGAAAAAGTCGAGGTAGGCCCCTAACAGTGAACCCTGAACCCTGAACCCTTAACGGCCCAAATAATGTTCTGTCTTCGTAAATCGCAGTTGGTCTCACAACAGCTTGAACCACCTTCTACAGCTTGAATCAACCCCCTGAAAATTCTCAACAACTACGCAGTATGAAAACACTGTGTGAACGGTGTATAGAAACGCTCTCCCGCAATCTGGACATGTACGATTGTTTAGAACTGTTGCCAGAGTTCATCATTGAAAAGATCCTGCTCCGAATGAAACAATTTTTTCAGGGACGTTTGGGCAAACTCAACGACGAATCAGTTGTTGGGTACTTGACAATGTTACATCAACAATCCTGCGTTACTTCACTCAACCTTCCTTGGTGCAATAAAATCACCAACGACGGGTGTGTCAATATCACCCAACAACTGCCGTCACTCTGCCTTCGTCTGACGACGATCAATCTGTCGTATTGCCACAATATCGATGATTCCAGCATACAAGTTTTGGCGAAAGCTTGTCCTGCTCTTGTTGGCATTGATTTGACGTTCACTGCTGTAGGTGATCGTGGCATTGGTGCCTTGGTGCAACACAGCCACGCATCATTGGAACGACTGTCTTTGGAACAATGTAAAAACGTCACCGACGAAGGAATACAAACCTTGGCCCGTGGTTTCAAACGTGGTCGTTTAACACACCTCAACATTGGTGGTTTGTCTCAAATTACCAATGTTGGCATACAAATTTTAGCCAGTCATTTAAAAGGGTTGCGAATGTTGTCGTTGTCCGGTTGTAGTTGTTTAATTGATTTTGACATTGAAGACATTACAAAAGAATTGGTCCTGTTGGAGGAGTTGTCATTGCGGTGTTGTTGGCGGTTGACGGACACTGCGATCAGACACGTGGCTCGCATGGCCAGAAAACAACACAACAACAGTGGTGGAAGTGGACACAATGGTGGACGCAATGGTGGAAACAGTGGCTGTTTCCACGAAGGAAAAGCCAGAGAGCAACGAAGAAAACGTGTCATTGAAGGCGGTTCCGCCTCATCCGCACGCAGCGGTTATGGTATTTGTTTGAAAAGGTTGGACATTGGTGGCTGCAAAAGAATTACATCAAGGGGTGTGGTATGTGTGGCAAAATCAGCACTTTATCTAGAACGATTGGATTTGCGTGGATTGGGGCCGAACGTCACTGATGAGACGTTGGGGTGCATTCGTGGAGTGTTGACTTGTTTGAAAAGGATAAACGTGCAGGGATGCAATTGTACTTTGAGTGGCATTGACCTAATGCGAGACAGAGGCATTGCTGTGGTGGATGGGAGTGGGAGTGGTGGTGGTACATGTAAAATTAGTGGGAATGGGATTGAGAGTGCGTCTGATGAAAGTGGTACTGGCAGTGTCAACGAGGGCAGTGTCAACGAGGGATCGCGATCCGCAACAAAGAAGTGACGAACGAAAGGTACAGGTACTGTAGATAATAATACAGTCGTTTATCCTCTGTTGTATGTATACTACAACTACCCGGTACTACGACCCCGTACCCGTACCTGTACACCATGTTCCACCATCGTGCACATATTAAGGACACACCACCACCAGACCCCTTTACAGGAAGTTCAATTATAAAATCCCTATCGGTTGGATCCAAACGTGGACGTTCTTCCTCTTCCTCCTCTTCTCAATCATGTCAATCCAATTGGTAACTAAATGGGAATTGGCCCAGATCCGGGCCGCTGTCCAAGACGTCGAAACAAGCCTCAACGAACGAGATTTAAATGAAATGTTGACGCTCGAAGAATGCAACATCGTCGAATCCGTGAGATCTCAAAAACAAGTTGTTTTGCTGGAGATTAAAAAAAAACTCGTCCATCATTGTAAATCTCCCAACGGCGCTGCCTACAAGATGTACACCCCAAAAATCATCAAGGCATTGACTTCCGGTTTTTTCCCATTAATTGCCGATGCGACTCATTTGGATTGCTCAAACATAGCGCTGTCGAATTCCATGACATTGTTCGAGAAACTCCCTCCTGGTTTGGAACATTTGGATGTGAGCCGATGTGGTTTGACCGACCAAGGACTGATCAAACTGTTTCAAGTTGCTCAAACATTGCCCAATTTAACCTCGCTAAACATTAAAGGCAATAAATGTTCAACACACGGGACCGCTGTTCTGGCATCGATGCTCCCCCGATTAAAATTAACGGCATTGGATTGTTCTGATTGTTGCCATCACCAAGATTTGGTGTATGCCGTGTCACCGACGATGTATTCCTTTGATGTCTATAAAAATGCAATCAAAGGCGACCAGATCACTTGGAAAGAAACAACGACCGCGGGGAGCAAAGAAATTGACCAAGACCAACATCATGAAAAACCACTTAAATTAAAAGGAGTTGTCGATTGCATTCGCTCATTGAAAAAATTGACCATGTCCAATATCCAAGGTTTAAATTTCAAACATTTAAATCAAAGTAGCTGCACTACCATACGATTGCACAATCTTGATCTCAATCCGCTGCCTGCAAAGGAAAGAGGATTGGATGCTGCAACACCAATCGAAGAAGAACAGAAAGAAAAAGAGGAACAAAAAGAAGGCGATGCAACTCCAATCCAAAAAGAAAAAGAAGAAGAAGAAGAAGAACAAAAAACAGCCAATGCAACACCAATCCAAGAAGAACACGAATCCATTGAAAATAAAAACATCGTCCATTTAACATTGAAACAATGTGTCATGGACACCAAATTTGTCACCAGCATTTTTACAAATTTAGAAAACAACGACAATATGATTACGTTGGATTTAAGTTACTCCAATATTACAAACTTTATCAGTCCTGCCGAGTTTGGGGCATTGTTGTTTACATATTTACCCCAGTCCAAATTGAAGGATTTAAATATGATGTATTGCGGGTTGACGGATGTCATTGCCATTGAATTGTGCAAAGCTGTACCACTGACAAAGGATTTGACATCATTGAATGTCAAAGGTAATGCATTTACATACCATGGGCTGACAAACTTTGCAAATATGTTTAAATCCAACGATGTTTACGATTGCCAATTGATTTATTTGGATATATGCAATGGTTTTGCACCAAATCTGCCCAGTGTTGGATTGAAAAATATTGCCTCGTTTACTGCGTTAGACAATGCGACCAAAGCTGCGTACAGTAAACATTTCACATCGGTCACGGAGCAAGATAGATTGCAACTTTCCAAATTGTTTTTGAGCAATTTGGCATCGAGAAAAACACCAACAAAATTATTAAACGTCAAAGGCATTTCTTTGAATTTGACTGATCGGTACGGCAAAGAAGTAGACATTCCAGACACAAGTGATGGCATTCAAAGCTTTGCAGAATTCAGTGGCGATCGTGCCACCGCTTTAAGCAGCCAAGCGGTTAAAAACATTTTGACACAACACAACATTGCCATCGCCGATTGCCACCGCATCATGGGCAAAGACAACAAACAGATGTTGGTGTATTTAAAATATACCCACCAACCCGGAGAAGACAGAAAAAACAACAGAGCGATGCAACTGCCGTACAAAGCTCCTGTGAAAGAAGAACTTGCACCGTATGCTTTGGCTCACACAAACATGGTACGAGTAGATCCACACACCTTTAATTGGTTCAATAAATATTTTTGACATTTGACATTGACATATCTATCAATCTACGTAGACATTTAAGTGGAGGAGATGATTGTAATCTCTATTTTACATATACATGACATACATACATACTACATACTAGTACATCAATACATCAATGATAAAGGTAGTAGTATAAAAAAGTTTTATATATTCTTTAATTTTTTGTATATTATCATGTATGATCATAAATCATGATGTTACAAGGTATGTATGTACTAGTATTACCTGTATTAATGTTACTAGTTACTAGTATTCTTTAAAATTTTTTATTCCCGGACTTTGACTGTGGTGAGAAAAAGTGAGAAGCGACAATCTTTTCCCCAAAGTTATTATGCTGTACTCAAAACATCAACGGCATGCTGCAACACCTCATTTATTCGCCAAGACCAGCTTTGTCGTGGACACGTGACTCAATGTGAAATGAAAAATAATTAATTACTGTCACTTGACCCGGTTCAAAATCTCTTTCCGAAATATATCTTGCCCCGCTTTCATGTTCATATTTTGCTTTTTCCAAAAATTTACCACCAACAATGCCACTATTACGAATGGGTGGTTCGTAGACAAGTAACGTATCGTCGTGCAAAAAGTACGTAATCACAAATTTTCGTTGTTTGTCATCTGGATTGTCAGAAATAATACTTGCTGTCATACGAATACGATGACCGTCAAGACTGATAATTTTGTTGTAATCTTTTTTGGGTTGTTTTGGTACCAATGATTTCCATTCGGTACCTTGAAGAACCAAGAAAAGATGCATTGACAAAAAAGGAAAAGAGATGTAAAAAAAAAAACCTGGTCAATGAAACACCAACAAATACACCATTCAGGCAACCGCATCGTTATCTTCTTACCGGCATGAAATTTATCGCCATACCCATTGAATGCAGGTGTAGGCAAGACTGGTCTTTCTACTTTTTCACCGGCCAATCTTTCGTTTGGTATTAAATCAATGCCTTGTTTACGAAAGAAATCACGGGTTGTTGGGTCAACGGCTGTAACTCGCATTTCACGGCCAAACACATTCAATGTCTGCCCAACACGCAATTCTCGCCATGTCCAAATTTCACCGTCACTGTATTTGGATCCTACTTCTCTTTCATGAATGTCTAAAAAGTTTCTCCAATCTTTCAACAATTGATCCCTTTTGTACAATGTGGGAAACTGTTCGCGCCCTGTATTGGCACGTCGACTTTGTTGAATTTGAACCGTGTCGTCGCCCAAAAAGTACGACATGGAATAATCCATCATGTCACCAAACAATGAATCGGTGTTGTCCCACAACAAAGAAAATCGTAATTTATCTTGATCGTATTCTAAAAATTGTTTCGTCGCAGCACTGTCGTGCGCGTGTTTTCCCATGCTGGCTTCCATAAATGTTTTCAATGGAAACAACACTTTGCCGTTCCAATCGGGCAATTCAGCCAATGCTCGCGACGCACCGTTTCGGGGAATGGATTGGTCTTCTGGTACAGTCAATCCAGCTTTGTTCATCCAATTTCTGGTCCATTTATCGCAAGAACATACTTTAATCATTTTACCATATACTTTTAAAAACGTACCCGGCAACAAATGTGCTGGACCAATGTTTTCCCCGCTCTCCGTTTTCAGTGGACCACGGTTGATCAGTTTGCCTTGTGGAATACCACTGTTTTGTACTTTTGATTCATTCACTTCACATGTGCCATCGGATAAATAAATTAATATCGATATTTGACGATCGCGAAAGGTCTCTTCCGAACTTTCAGAAATAGCTTCACGGTAATAACCAAACGAGCGCAGGACTTTGGTCTGTTGCGAAACGTGTTGATCAGAACCAATGCCGTTGCCAATTTTTCTGGAGGACAACATGTAGGGGTCGATGCCACCGGTCATGTTGGTGTCAAATGCTGCTCTTGATCCAGTCAACAAAGTTGCGTTCCCGGTGGATTCAACATGACGAACAGGTGCGGCACCAACACCGGCCGAACGATAATCCATGTTTTTAGTACGGCCACGACGAATCTGGTGGTTCGTTTCACGGTTCCAACCTGGAATGAGTGGGATCGACATGAGGATTTTGGTGTTGATGCTTTTTTTTTAGCAGTGTGATCTGTGATTGTAGAAACGGCAGGAGGCAACGCAAGCGCAACGGCTATGAAAAAATATTCTCAAAAAATCAACAAAAATGGACCTTTAAACATCAAGATTTGACCTGCACAGTAGTACAGTTCGCAACAATCCAAAAATGAGAGCTTTGATTCGTTTGTATTTGTAAACGAAACCTTTTCAATATCACGTTGATAGTGTCTATTACATTACTTCTTGCCCCGATTCCCCTGCCCCAGGACAACGACAGCTACAGGGCCACTCACAGATTTTTGATCGTTGGAAGAGCGATAATAATATATTACCTGACGATCTCCGCGGACGGGGACTCTTAATCAACATTTAAACCAACCTCCTTCACACAATGACGAGCATTAAGAGCGATCAACCCAGCAAGAAAACGGGAAAAGAATACGAGGCATATTTGGAAACCACCCGACCGACCTGCTATTGCATGACCGCCAAAGCCGATCGTTCATTAACCTCGACGTTGAGCAAACCAGATTCGATCAAATACATGTTGGACCCCAGTCATTGGATCATGTGGGATCCCCGGGTACCGAGCTC
>JGI24913J38484_100268_pt1 | contig 42828 bp, 25 predicted proteins | sample LinPfosmplate1_FD_38484 | JGI IMG/M metagenome (IMG submission 38484)
TGCAGGTCGACTCTAGAGGATCCCACGAGACATTAACCAAAAAGTTGGAGGAAGCATCTGATGAGCTCGATGCCAAAAAGACTGAGCTTGAGAGTATGGAACAAGAGAAGGATAAAGCCTTGACACAGCTAGAAGAGGATACAGAGAAGAGTTCTACTGATTTGGAGTCATTCAAGCTTCAAGAGGAGACATTGCGTGCAGAAATTGCTACAGCAGAGGAGACTATTGAGTCGTTAACTGCCGAGAAGACTGAGGCTACTGAGTCTATTGACAAACTAACAGAACAGTGCACTTCTTTATCAAATGAAGTAACAGCACTAAAGTCGGAACGAGATGATTTACAACAACGTTTTAATACTCTTGACGAACAGCACAAAGCCCTAACTAGTCGTGCCGAGACTTTAGATACAGAGTTGAAGAAGGTCGAGGAGACTGTTCAAACCCTTGAAAGTGAAAAGGCCGATACTGTTAAGGAACTGGAAGATGTTACTGCACAAGGCAGAAAGTTATCAGATGAATTGGATGCATTGAAGAAAGAACATGACGAGTCAATCTTGGAGTTGAACACCAAGTTAGATGACTTGCAGAAGGAAATTGATGCGACAAAGGAGGACAACCAGTCTCTCACGTCAAAGTTGGAAGCAGCTTCAAATGATCTCGAGGCCAAAGAAAAGCAATTTGAAAGCCTTGAGGAGGAAAAGAATCAACTCTTGAAGCAGTTGGAAGAGGGTAAGGAAACGAGTTCAGCTAATCTTGAATCAGTCAAAGAGACATTGCGTGCAGAAATTTCTACAGCAGAGGAGACTATCCAGTCGTTAACTACAGAGAAGGATGATGCTGCTGCAAGTTTGGAGAAGGTAACAGAACAGTGTACCGAGCTTTCGGAAGAAGTTGATGCATTAAAGATTGAACGTTCTGATTTGCAGGAGCGTGTAGAGACTCTTGATAAACTTCGTGATGATCTGGAAGATGAGCTTGAAGTAGTCAAGACCGAAAAGACACAGTTGGAAGAGAAACTCAAGTTTACCGAAGCTGATCTTGAGCGTACTATTCGACTAAAGGAAGAGTCTGTTGTCACTATGACTGCCGCACATGAGAATGATCTTGCTCAACGTGATGATACTATTGGTACTCTAACAGAGGAAAAGACTACTCTTCAAGAGGAGCTAGCCAAGGCTAATCAAAAGCTAGCTGAGAGTGATATGGATTCCAATGAAAAGGTTGAAATGTTACAGAATGAGAGTAAGTTTGGTATGATGGTTTGTTGTTTGTCTCACCAACTCTTACATACTAAACTCTTTCATCAATACATTGCTGCTAAACTCACTCATCAATACATTGCTGCACCTTACATATCACATCAGTTGCCTATATGAAGGAAGAGCTCACTAACTTGGAGCAAAAGGAGAAGGAAGCACGAGAGAAGCTTGAATCAACAAAGGCCAACTACGCCGAATCATCTGCAAGTCAAGAAGCAACGTTTGCCGCCAAAGTTACTGAGTTGCAGGAGTTGGTAGATCAAGCCAATGCCCGTAATAATGAGCTATCTGAGAAGAATACAACTTTGACTGAACGTGCCGAGGCCGGACAGATTGCCAAGTCAGATCTTGATTCGATGAAGGAAGAAAAAGCATCGATTGAGAGTGAACGTGATGAACTCAAGGCCAAGATTGAAGCACTCGAGCAGGAAAAGTCGAGTCAAGAGGCAAAAGTTGAAGCTTTAGAGGAGGAGAATGCAACATTGCGTGAACAACAACAACCACCTTCATCACCGTTTGATTCTAAACCATCTCCCATCAAGCCTGCTGAAGAACCCCAACAACAACAAGACTCTACATTTGGATGTGATGATACGTTTGACGAAGACATGTTCCTCCCAAACATTGACGAGACTGCCCCGCTGGACACAACTCTGACTGATCACAAGGATGCTGAAGACGAGTCTCCAAAGTCAGAACAATCAGAACCTACACCTTCTCGTACTCCATTCAAAGCCAAGCGTGCGATGTTTTCTCCAAAAGACGAGTCTGAGCCAAGCAGTGAAGAGCGCAGTGAGGAGCCTAGTGCAAAGAAGCAGAAGAAGGCTGCCAGCAGTAAGAAGAAGACACCTGCTAAACGTATGACGAGATCAAGGCGTAGTCAAGCGGCTTCAGCTAGTAGTAAGACAAAGACTCCTGCAAAGCGATTGACTCGAGGTCAGTTGAGGAGTTCTAGAACACCTTTGGGCAATGTGAATCAAGCCGAAACACCGACATCATCAACAAGGAAGGTACGCTCTAACTTTTCTCTAGGTGGACTTTGATCTGAAACACAGGGGAGAAAGAAGCCTTGGAGGCTTATGGGAAGTAAATAAAGCTGTTCATCTCAAGGGATGATCTATATATAAAAATAATCATGTTTGACAAGAGAAAAGTAAAGTATTTAGATTACATCCTCATAGCATTCTTTTCGATGTTTGTTGGGCATCACGGATAGCTTGTTTGAAATAATCTTCAAGTGTGCTGGCATCGGATGTCTTCCGATTCTTCCTGCTGCCTTGTACTATCTCATCAATATCAACTTCGTCATCAGGGAACGACTGCTTAGAATCATTAGATAACTTCCTCACTCGCTCTTGTTCTCTTCGAATTTGTTCATGTATTCTACAACCCATCAACTTATTCTTCTGCATCAAGAGTGAGACTTGTCTCCTTGCTTTTGTTAGTTCATGAGCTTTCTCATCACGTGATACTTGTAGTTGTTCCATCTCATTAAGTAGTAACTTGAACTGAGTTGTTAATCTATCATTATCACTGCATGTGTCAGTCAACACCTCTCTAACCTCTTCGCATACATCATTTGATATCTGACTTCGAAATGTATCAATATCACGTTGGAAGGAACGTTTGACATTCTCTTGATTCAATAATGTTTGTCTCTCAAAGTCTTGCTGTTGCTTAACTTTATCATCTTTTAAACTTGTAATCTCATCCTCTAACATGTATATAATAGACAATAACTCATTCTCTTTTGATTGTAACTCTTGTTCTTCAATCCATGTAGCCTGATCACGATAGTTTCGTTGTCGATTAAGAATCTCCTGATGATCACGTTGTCGTATCTCATCTTTCAAACTGGATGCTAATCTAGTCTGTTGATCAATCTCACGTTTGTAATGATCTATCAACTTGAGTGCCTTTAAATCATTACTTCGAATGATTGTTTGTAGCTTATTATTCTCACGTTTCAGTTGTGATATCTGTTGTAATGCATTATCATACTTGTTCACGACTATTGATATTTGATTCATATCTTATGTGGAATGTGTGATGGTTGTAATTCACTAGAGTAGAACTATGTAGTATCAGCAATATGAACCAAAAAGATCAACTGTGTTCAATTATATATTGGACAATGCAGGATATATTCAAGAGATGATTTTGATCTAATGGAAGATCAATACAGCGCCTGAGAGGTTGAGATTTTGTACAAGCATCAAGTCGTTGCAATGCAGTTCTTCAAGTATTGCTCACCTACAACTATAAGCCGTTTACTCTCTTAGGGGAAGGGCGAAGAATCATTTAATTTCCCACGCCCGTACTTATATCGACTACCACGTCAAATCCTCATTAATAGTTATATTGCAGGTGGTTGTTGTTGATCTCTCGGTGGTTGGTTGTTGCTCTCCAATGATTAATGATGATGATTGTCATCACAAATCTTTACCGTGTATCCTAAATCTTATTCTAGACTCTCATAATTTTTTGAGGGGAGTGAATGAAGATGAGTAGTGATGACGATTCATACGATGATGAATACAGTGAAGACTTTGCAAGTCAATACGGTGGACAATCTCAATTTGGATTATCATCAATTCACGAGAATGATGAATCCGAACAACAATCATCTTCACAGCAACAATCATTAAATAATAAATTCTCAAGCTCTTCTCAGCAATCATCTCAATATTCCTTTGATGATGGCGAATCTAAAGAGGAAGAGGAGGATGATTCCTATTCAATAGATGATGATTTTACCGTTAATACATCAATATCAAAACGGTCTATTGGTAGTATAAGTAGGAAACATGCATCAAGTACACATCTAACTAGTAGTTTAAAAATAGAGAATTGCAATGAAGAGGAGACTTTAGATGTACAATCACAACAACGGGAAGAAAAAGAAGAATCGAACGAAGATGATTCATATTCGATAGATGAAGACTTTACCAGTGTATGTTCAACTAAACAGAGTGTTAAATCTTATCAACAACCAAGTATTCCAGAGACATATACAGATTCTAATAAAGATGATGATGTTGATATTGGAGAGTCTTCTGTAGTTGAGGAAGTAGAAGATCAACATACAAATGATCATGTTGAGGAGTATTCTATGGATGAAGATTTTGCAGTTACATCGGCATTATCATGGAAGCATGAAAGTTCCTGTGCATCTTCTTCATCTACTACTACTTACACTTCTTCTAAGGAGAAATGTGTAGTTGATGGATCAAAAGAAGATGAGGTATCAATTAGTAGATCTATACAACAACAAGATGTTGAGAAAGAGAACTGCAATACCGATCATGCTTCTAGAGGTATCGAAGATGATAATAATGAGGAGGATACGGTAACTGATGATAAATCAACCTCAGAGTATGCCTCTTCAACTCAAGATAAGGCTGAAAAGGATCAAGATCATACAAGTCAGAAAGATGATGACGATGATACAAGTATAGATAAATGTCTTGAGACTCAAGAGGATCAGGGTTTAGCTTCGGATACCCCGACTCGACATGAAGAAGGGGAAGATTTAGATCAAGTTGAAGAGAAGCCGAATGATATTGGTACTAATAAAGGTAATGAAGATACTGCATGCCTTGAGAGAGTAGATCAAAAAGAACTACCAGTCTCGGATCATGCTCCTACTCAACAAGAGGAGGGTAGTATGGATGTTGCCGTGAAAGAGCCAGCGGTACCTTCATCTCCCAAGTCCAAAGTAGATGATTGTGAGCATGTTGAGGAATCTATACCGAAAGAAGTAGAAGAAGTAATGAAAAACATATCATCAATGCCCGAGCCAGCTAAATATGTCGATGAGCTATCATACATACTTGATCATGAATCTGATGAGGAAGAGGAATATGTTGAAGTAGCTTCCAACATTGCCGTTTGCTGCATTCAAGACGACGAATCAATGGAGCCACCGATAGAGATAAAAACAGATAAGGCCGCCAACAAGCATGTCGATAAGTGCAATCCTCAAATGTCTATTGATAACAATAGCACAGATTATGAGAAACCACTTTCATGTCGTCAAGACAAAAGAAAGCCACGCCGATCAGATGCTCAGACTCAGACAATACCAAAAGCAAAGAAGATGCATCATAATATACAACAATCCAAACCAAAACCAAGGATTAAGAAACCTTCCGATTTTGTACCACGATGTGCCTATGCTCAAACAAAGGCAATGAAACTCAAGAAGGCAGAAGAGCTCAAGGCAGCACAAGCCGAGAAAGAGAAACCTACCAAGAAGGTTCTTCGATACTCCAAGAAACGGCTTGAACGGTTAGCGCAACCGGCTAAACATCATGTCTATGATAATAAGGAGAATATACAACCCAAATCAGATACTTGCAACAAGACAAAGAAGAAGAAATCTGTAGATGATGAATCGGATTATGGACCCAACTTTCTTGAAAGGATGGAAACTATGGAGCAGGAGCGTAGAGAAAGTATGGCTAGGGCAACCGCCGAGGCATTATATCAAGCTAGGACTGATAAGAAGAAGTGTCCCAAATGTGGTACTTGTCAGACATATGATGAGATGATACATGACAAGACGGAATGTCAGAATGATAAATGTAGAAGGGGCAAGGAGAAGCAAATCTACCAACCTCCAAGTAAGTTTGAGATTAAAAGCTTTGAGGAACGACAGAGGAGAAGTCAACAACGTCATAGTCTTGCGGTGGAACGTATCGAAGAAGAACGGAGAGCCTCATTAGTGGGTGGCCGGAAGAGTCTACATCAACAAGAACTTTTAGACAAGGTTGAAAAGGCACGAGGTGATTTTCACAGTCGAATGGCCAAGGATGTAGCGGCTAGAAAAGACAAGTTGATGAATGCCGAAAAGACTGCCAGGCTTCGCTTAGAAGAAGATTACAGCTTTAAGCCAAAACTTCATGTTGCCGAACATCTGATTCGTAATCGCAAGGGTGGATGGGAGAATTTAGCTGCACCCTCCCGGAGATATACCGAAGAGTATCAACCTCCTGTATTGAGAACAACGAAGAAAAAGACGAAGAGACGGAAGCCTTTGGACTCGCCATGGGGAGATGGATATAGTTGTTCAAGGTCAAAGAAGAAGGTCAATGATAATACATTGAGAAGAAAGTTTCAACAGACAAACCTGTAATCGACTTTACCACATAAAGATAGTTCATAATGTTGTCTATGCCAATATGTAGACTTTTCTCGACTGTATCAAGTTATGTAGACTGCTTCATCCTCTCAGAGTTAACTTGTTAGTGTTGTTCTTAATGTCCAAGACTAGTTTCATCCAGGCCAGCCAGGCAGGCATCAGGTCAGCTTAGCCAGGGTGGAAGGATACCTTATGGTATCCTCTCACCTCTACATACTAGTTCTACCTCTAGAGATAGATAGTTGACTACTTCTGAATGCTATCGATACCTAGCGATAATCGATTGTCATGTGATGAGGGCAGGGGAGAAAGTTATTATTAGAATGGGCGTGATATTAGAATAAAGCACCATTTGATACGCAGCAGAGTCGAAAGAAGAAGAGGAGAGTAGGTATCTATCATTCGAGATGAGTCGACGCAGTAGTGAAAGGGCCAAGACAGCTCTATATCTTCTCATACTTATCAATATATTTATATACTCTTATCGTGATGAACTCCGCCCCTACCTTTCTCTTAAGAGAACATATCGAATACATGATGGCAATCTCCAATCAATGCTGTTGTCGATCTTCTATCATATGGATCCAACGCATCTATTCATGAACATGATTGCATTAAATCGATATGGTACTGAACTGTTTGTCTATACATCATCAACAAGATGGCAATCTACTTTTGTAGTTATCATATCATATATTGCATGCGGCTTAGGATCATTCATTGGCGTCGAATTATTATCACAATACCACAACTATCAATGGGAGAGCAAGCTGAGAGTTGCAAGAGATGCAAGTCGATGCACACATTGGTTTTGTAAATCTCTAAATGATAAACTGGGTACTGATATATTGAGTTACTTCACTAATGCATGGGCAGATCTAACAACTTCAGTACAAAATGTGGATATAAAAGTTTCATTGTGGTATAATCAAATTATTTATAGAATTGGAGCAAGTGGAGTAGTGTATGGATGGATGGGTATGAGATTAGTAACGTCAGCTTTCTCTCCATATCATAGATCTATGGATACGTTTGATCTGTTCATCATTATTGCAACATTAGCCTATGATTTGAATCAATCTCCTCTAACTTTAGATGACTTGAGGTTGTCATCTTTGTTAGAGGGAGATGGTATAGACCACAGGAAAGTCCGCGTTTGTATATGACCCAGAAACTTTATTTGAACGCAATATGCCTTTATTTAAATGTCTTCGCAAACCACTTGTGCTCACATAAGATTTAACCCCCTCTCTTTAATATCCATAAACTATGAAACGCGTATCTTTCAGTGCACATCTAACGGGTTGTGCTTTTGGAATGGCATACGCATTTATATTGATTTATTGGATAAGATTTACTTCATATGGAGGTTTGAGTTGGTGGAGAGGTGGCAGTACTGGCAGACGATTAGGTGCAAGTTGGGAAGACGAACCACGGGTTCAGCAACAGAGAGAACAGAGAAGACAGAACAGTAGACTCATCAATCAACAACGTGAGAGAGCGAGGCTGTAGATAACATATGCACACTAATTAAGAAGTACAAACAAAAGAGTGCATCGATCATCTGTTTATCATTCATCTATCAGAGTACCACTCTTTCACTTCTTGAAACACTCTATGTGCAATCCCAACATCCAATCAGACAAAGAACTCTCTCTCTCTACTTCATGTAATTGGTATAAGCAGCCTCGACCTTACCCAACGCGGTTTCCAACGCCTTCATATCAGAATCTTCTTGCAACTCTAATGCAGTACCTTCCTCATTCACACTAAACCCTAGGCACAACAACAAAGTTTTAGCGCCCATGAATGGTTTTACCTTTGTCTTGTATGCCTTGTTCTCCATGTTAATCTTTCGGTACTTGGGATCATCGGGATTCTTGACAACATTACCAATGTATACTTTGAGAATCTTGAGACAATTTCCACCATCCCCACCGGCACGATATGATGAGACTTTGGTAATGTATTCATCCATCTTGGCAACACTTGGCGGTGTCTTCGTCTTGGGCTTTTTAGCAGCCCCTTCCTCGTTAGTATCATCACCCCCAACATCATATTGAATAGCAGAAGGATTATACCCATCGACACCCAAATTACTCTTCAATTTACCCTTATTAGCAGCACGTTCACGTTTATCCTTCTCCAACTCGGCTCTGATACGTTGCCTTTCACGAACAGCTGCTTCCTTCTCCTTCTTACGCTGTTGTGCTGAACGTTTACGGGCATCAATCGCCATTTGTTCACGAGTTTTCCCTGCCAGCTGCCCCATACCACGACGCTGCTTTTCATTCACGACATTTTCTTTCTTCTCTGTTTCCTCGCGTTCGGAACGTTTAGCTTTGAGTAATGCTTTGATTTCAAGAATCTTGGCCTTCTTTTCTTCCTCGGTGAGGGGCTTCTTGATTTCAGTACTCTCTTCAAAGTCTGAATGTCCGGTTTTGTTGGCATGTAATTCGAGGTTGGCCATGTTGCTAAGAATCTTACCACATTCGTTACACTTGTACGATTGTGCCACTAATCCACCTGACTTCTTTGGTACCTTCTCGATAGGATCGTCAATATCGGCATCATCCTGATGTGCTAATAACCATTCTACAGCACCCTCCACAGTACCACCAATGCTATTGATTAATCCCTTTTGTGCACGAAGTTCTGAAAATCCCATTGATGAAGTTAGCATTTCAATATCTTCCTTCTTTAGGTCCTCAGTCGGATCTACCATTTCTACCTCTGTACACTTTTCTTCAGTCTTCTCTTCAGATTTTCCAGCTGGTTCTACATCCATTTTTGTATCCTCATCAGCTGATTTAGTTGCAACTTCTTCAGCTTTTTTTGGTTCAGCATCCTTCATTTCAACATCCTCTTCCTTCTTTTCCTCAGCCTTCTTCTCTGGACTAGTAGCAGCAGTAGTACCACCAAACCTAGCCAATCGTTGTGCCCTTGCATCAGCTGCACTAACAGATGCACTACTACTGCCACCACCAAGTGATTGGCCTCCACCACCAAAACTAGCCTGTGTGCAATGCTTGCTGATTAACTCTTTAATACCATCAAAATTCACACCCTGCACACGTCCAACTTCCGAACTACCACTAAATAATACATATGTAGGGAATGCACGGACTTTATATGTTTGTATATCATTCCCTAATACATGTTCATAAATGATACCACATTGTACATTTATTGATGAATCAGAGGAATAGGATGAGGCTAGCGCCTCAAGTTGAGGTTTAGCTGCTTTACATGGGCCACACCATGTTGCTGAGAAACATATTAGGGAGTGTGGATGGGTTGATAGGAATCCCGATAGGGCTTGAGGATTGTCTAGTTCGTGTAAAGTCATGGTGTATTTATTATATCGTATCTAACTGTGTCTGTAGTGTAGTTGAAAAGTATGATGAGTCAATATGTTATTTAGTTATGTTTATAATGTTAAAGCATACCGCGACAAAGATCAAATGATACTCACGATTATGGATAGCTAACAAATCAGTGATATGGCGGCTTACTAAATATCAGTATATCCGGCTAGATGATGATGCCGTATTCGTATCAATTGATAGATCGATTGAAATCCGCCGAAGTCTAAATAAAGTGAAAATAAAACACAACAAAACTGAAAAACAACTCGTATTAACCCTCTCCTTCCTAAGGGGTTAATTTTTTTTGCAAAAATTGTCGACCACCACAAACTCAACGCCATCGCCGCTGCCGCCATAACACAACAACCAGCCTATTGCACAACTCCAAATCATAGGATCTAACAGCTAATATACCCATCTATCACTGTCTAATTGCATTACTACAATGGCGGCCGCCTACTAGGTCTACTACACAAGTTTCCTCCTAGGCCATGATTTTGTTGCAATTGTGGACGATGATGTGATCGTCGACGATGAGGGTCATCTATGAATAGAAGACGGTCTATACCACTACCAAACGATCAATGGCATCAATCTTACTGATATAAATAGCCATTCTGTTGAGGGATCCGCTGGTTAGGATGCCTTGGAAGCCATAGAAGATCATGCTCATATGGGCCATCAGATTGTGAAAGTTGACACCGACTCCCCCCTACACCTACTCTACATAACAATAATGATTATGCAATCATTACTCAATATCAGCGGCCCTCCTCTTACAATTGCATAGACAACTATCATATAAACAATCTCTGATGGTAGTATTACTACTGATATACAAAATAGCAGCGATTATATGCCAGGATGCAACAACCATACAGAAGAGGTGATTTTTAGGGGGATGGAGGATGTATGTAGGAAAGGGAGGCCCTGCCAAGTACTGAGGTGGGATAGGAGTACAACCAACACAACAATCAATTAATATACTATATAAGGGAGAGAAAAGTAGTGAGTCCAGCCGGGAGATATGCCTTAGATGATCAGATATGGAGGTGGAAATATCATGCTGTGAGGGCAATTTTGAGAGGTGGCACAAAACATCATTATAGTACGATATTGTAGGATGGTATAGGGTGTTTTGTATAGGACAAAAAGCACACAAACAACAGTATGTAGTCTAATCTAAAGGTTAGTTAACTTACTATATTCATACACAGCATATAACTATATCATACCACCTCTACAAAGTAGCATCAATATGAGCATTTTAGGATACCGCTAATTTTCTCAATTTTGCTCGACTTGACTTGGGGCGGATGGAATAACGCCGCCGATATGAGGAATTCGACCATGAAAATCAATACACGCACTGTCAGAGAGCTATAGTGAAGGATAATGTGCTTGGAACTGTACAAAACGGATGTCTAGGAGGGTAGATAGGTGCATTTAAGCAAAAGTGACCCCCAGTGACCCCCTAGGAAGGAGAGGGTTAAAGTTTATTGAATAGACAGGCTATCTACACATATATTCAGGGTAATTCATATCATACGGCTAGTGGTGATCGAATTGTAAAGGAGGCCGGCTTTTTATTACAACCAATACAATTGGTGCTGGCTCGGTGTCGACAATTTGGTCTCCGGGGGCAAATATCATCATGCCCGGCATGATATACTAACTGCCAACACACAGCAACTTTGAAGGTGGTAGGTATGCATCTGCAAGAGTAAGTGTTGAGTTGTGTCGATTAAAGCATCTACCCATACAGCGTGATAGGGGTACAATATTCATATATATGGATGTATATATCAACTACTTTGATGTTCATATCTCGGGTTGGTAATAGGAGTTAAGTATTATTGTACTAAGGCAGGCTATTATTGCAGTGATTTGATACATCAATACATCAATTTGATTATCTATCGGAGTTGAGTAGATTACAAGACAGCATACTATCATCATCATGCTTCGACCGACGAGATTGCTGTTGTTGCAGTTATTGATCATGTCATCTTCATCTGCATTTGCATTGACAAGTCGTAGTAGACATCACATCACATGCACAAAACGATATACACATAATGATACCTTTCTAGATGCTACTAAACGAGGAGAAGGAAATCGTGGTGGTGGACAACAACGAGGCCGAGATGGCGAGGCAATATCTGCAATTACAACAACAACAAAAACATCAATAAACGACAAGCTGTCAAGTATAACATCATCAATAACAACATCAAAAACAGCTCAAGGTCGATTGATATTACTCTTCGTTGCTTTATTATATGGTACATTAAATGTCACATTGCGTGGCGTATATGCAACAGATGGGCCACCGGCAGCAAGCGTACTGAGTTTAGCCAGACAGCTGTTGAGTGTAGCGACTTTCATTCCAATAATGATTGCATCAGAAAAGAATAGTAAATCATCAACAGATGTCGACAAAGAGAGTAGTAGTAATGTTGAAGAAGAAGGAGTCCGACCAATGTGGATGAGTGCACTTGAGTTGGCTCTTTGGAACTTTGGAGCTCAGGGTTTCTGTACTGCAGGATTACTATACTCCTCAGCTGCACGTGCATCATTTCTCACGCAGACCTCAGTCGTTTTGACCCCACTAATATCTGCATTGGCAGGTGAAAAGATCAAATCACAAGTTTGGGGCGGATGTGGAATAGCATTGGGTGGTTTATATCTCATTTCAACAGCAGCAGTAACGGGTGATGTTGTAGATAGCAGTGCATCAGTTATTGACTCTGCAGTGTCAAACCAGGGAGATATATTAGTATTATTGGGTGCTCTTTCGTGGTCAACCTACATCGTTAGAACATCGAAATTGGCAAACTCGTACAAGGAATTAGATTTACAATTCACAAAGAGTGCAATGCTGGCTGTCATGTATGGTGGTTGGTTCATTACTACGGCCATGTCAGCATTATCAAATGCCGGTACATCCTTCTTTCAAGCAGGCTGGATAGAGGCATTGACACCTCTTTGGTCGGGATGGAATAGTGCACTAGTATGGGTGCTACTCATCTACTCAGCAGTAGGACCCGGTGTAGTTGCGGATGTATTGCAGCAAAAGGGTCAACAAGAAACTAGTGCTAGTGAGAGTAACATCATACTGACATTGGAGTCTGTCTTTGCTGCTGTTTGTGCCTTTGTACTATTAGGAGAAGTCTCGTCAATGCAAGAGATCTTTGGTGGAATGTTGATTGTTGTTGCAGCGATATTGGCATCAAAGTGATGTATCGAAATGTAGTGGATTATACAGAGAGCTAGCAAGAGTATGTATGCGAATATGCTTATCCGTCAGTCGCTTGCTTGGTAACCTTATCAGTGTGAAGTTTCATCTATATCTGGCCGAGCTGTTAAGAATAGTAGTAAAGTATGCACGTATATGAAGAGTGATACCTTTAGCAGCTTAGACGATCTGATGATCACCGAGCTACCTCTAGAAACAATATGTACATTCGGGGGTCCGGTATCCTTTGGTATCCTCCCCCGGTCTGAAAATTTGCTTCCAACTTTTTTGTGCTTTTATTGACCGGCCTCATCTATTGCCTCTGTCAACAATATATATATGCTACCAGATACTTGTTGATGAAATCATCCTCTCCTGCTACAACATTAGTGTCAATATTTTCCTTATTACGTCTTCTACGAACTAATAATCATCAAATAAGATCAGTTTCAGCATTTACTAATAATTTTAGCTCTCCTCCTCCCATCACATCTTCATACCTCTCAAGTAGAAATAGAAGAATACACAATACAAATATCATACTACAAGCTAAATCACGTCCATTTCCAATAAAAACTAGATGCAACATGCCGTTTACATATAATATACTATCTGAACAAAATGCAACTACAACTAATGCAATAATTGAGCATTATGGTTCATCATCTGACTTTCTATCTCTATCAAAGTCAGAAGGAGAAGGTATACTCCAACGCGATGATGAAGATGCATCAAAGTTACAAAAGGGTATTGATATAGCCAAAGATAAAGGAGTTCTAGATCCAAACTTTGTACCTGAAGACTACATTACTATCGATGTTTTAGGTAAGAATCCTGAAAAGGTTGCTGGTGAGATTTTGGGCACTGTTCGAAAGAGCGAGGGTGGTGGCAGTGGTGGAGGTGTAGTTGTACTTTGTGGATTATCGGGCACTGGAAAGGTGAGCTGAACATTGTCATACTACACATCATATCATATGATTGATTGTTTTGATATGTGTGTATGTATTTTTGCTCAACACATATCATATGAATGAATAATAATTGTTTTGATATGTACATGTATTTTTGTTCACCGCATATTATCTCTTCTTGCAATTAAAAGGGAACCACAGTAGCTACACTCAAAGACAAACTAGAAAAGGAAGATAATAAACAAGTTGTATGTTGGTCAAATGGAAACATTTTCCGTAGTGTGACTTTACTTGCAGTAACCTGGTGTGAACAGCAAGACGACTGTAATGGATTTGATCCTGCCAAAGCACTGACGAAGGAAAATCTGGCTTCCTTTGTTGGCATGCTCGAGTTTGGAAAGGTGAGAAGATGTGATGTATTACTTGTTGTTACATTATAATATTTTTGTACTGCTCTATACACCAAACTAATGCGTTATACATATAAAATGATACAGTTCAACGGAAAGTTTGATACTAAAATCTGTGGCCTAGGACTCGATCTACTCGTATCTGAGGTTCAAAATACTGAACTAAAGGTACCCAAGGTATCGAAAAACATTCCAACAGTTGCTGAAGTTACACAGGGCGAGGTTGTCCTCTTTGCATCTAACGCTGTGAAAACATTGGGAGAAAATGGTATCTTTGTTTTGTTGGAAGGCCGTGAGCAAACTGTGAATTATATCCGCACTCCACTCCGCTTTACACTGACACTATCAGATATGTCATTAATTGGGAAGCGAAGAGCAGCACAAAGATTAGCAGCAGGCGCATTGAGTGAGGTGAAGGATGGTGCAAAAGAGGATGACATCACAAAAGCTTTGGATGGTCAACTACAGAAGATGATGAAGGAGGCGGCATAAATATATTGCCGTAGCTGCAATGAAAGCATGTCGGACTGTTTGACTATACATTTAGGGTGTACGCTACTTAAGAAACCGTGGAGAGTGGAGAGCTCATCTTATTTCATTCTTCAACCCCTTAAGATATAACAATATATCAACATCATGTACATTAGACGAGATGATAGGTGTTCTCATATCTCATCCTCGACATTCCACAACCACCAATGCCCATCGTTATTAGCATACTGAATACCGGTGGGTATATCGTCATCTTGTTTATTGCCAAATAACGATTTCCTGATCAATCTTGATTGCAGATAATGAATCTCAACCTTCTTTTTTTAGTCTCTACTTCACTACTCTCACTTGAGCTTGAGCTACTGTCACTCTCATTCTCAGACGATGATGTAGAACTAAATGATGAAACAGAGTTACTGATATCTGATTCATCTAGATATCCTTGCAGTTGCACTTTGGTTATCGCTTGAAATTGGATACCTCTACTGTCTCTACTTGCTGCTCCGTAGATAGTGACCGCTTTGAGGATGAAAGTATGTCACACAATCCCTGGGCCGAGGTGCTAGTTACAGTGAGCAAAGTGGCGGCTAACCCGGCCATAGCTGTAAGTTTAGTGCTTAATCTTATCATGATTTCATATTGCAAATGCTATCTATTCTCTTACTGCTTTATGCTCGTTTTTTGAGATTTTGAGAAATATTCTAATTCTCATGTGCAGAGAATACTAGCGCATGCTTGGGTGAGATATTGGATATCATATCTAAAGGATCTTATTGGAAGATTATAGCCCACAATTTTGACTCTCATAGTGTTCTCATCGCATCTTATATTATGTCTTTAGGATATTGCATAAGAAAGAATCCAAGAAATCTTCTCAAACACATGATTTGATCGAACTGTTTTCCTATCAGGTTTTTGTATGTTATTAGTCAAGATAGCTCAAGATTTGACCATCTAATCATCAATCTTTGAAATCCAGTCTTCCTCACAACTCTATTCAAAATCGAAGCCACTATTTTTCTGCATATCAGATGCTGTTTCATCAAAGAAGCTACCTTTTCGATCCCAATCAAAGCCTGGAATGAATGACGCAGTTGTTCTTGGAGTTTTGGTAAAGTCTGTTTTAAAGAACTACTACCACTTGCACCACTATCCTGACCCCAAGGAGATGCAGTATGTTTTGGAAAAGAGTCCTCACTATCTATCAGAAGTTAATTCCATTCAATGGTGATAAGTTGGCCAAGAAGGGTTAGTATTTGTCAGTATGTTGTGTAAAGTGCAAAACCATACTCATATCAAACGCACAACTCATTCCACAACCACCAAATTACACATTCATAATTTTGTTTCACAACTAGAACCTAATATCCATCAAAAAGTGTCTGTGGCCATTGTATCATTATACATGAACATATAACTTCTGCTTACCTAAAGAGGTCGAGCTTTGAGAAATACACTGGTTGAGTATTGTTTCAAGCTCATTGTATCTTGACCCTTAAATACGTGCAACTCGATTGCCCTTGTAGAATACATCAAAGCAAGGTAGTGTACCAACAGATGCTCTATTGAATAAACTTTCTGCATTTTCCATTTCTTTGAAACACCGAAGGAAGATTGTTGCTGGGTTTTCACGTGCTAATCTCTCATATGATGCTTCTGTTGCTCTACAATCCTGATTCTCCGCGCTTGTGAATGTGAATTTGGCCACTGCAACTATCCCATCCGAGGTTTAGATGTGCAAGTTTAACTATGTCTTCTAATTGATCATCATATAAACTTGATATGTGTAATAATAAGGATTAGATATAGTCAAACATATATGATATAAAACTAAAACATGATATTCTCTCACCTAAACTCTCTAACTATATTATACGAGCCATAATAGTTATCATTTTGTTGTTTCAATATTCCTCGAGTAGTCGGTGTGCCTTGACATCTATTTACACAAAATGCCTCCACCGAGCAAACCCACAATTGGATATGAACAATTACACTAAATATCATGATCAGTAGGGTATTATGTATCATCTTGATCACTTATATGGATTCTCTTCTCTATGTATCGTACTACTGTAATAACGTGCACTGTCAAGCGTGCAATGCAGGAGAGCTCAGCGTGCATGAAAATTGCACTCGCTGAAAGCTCGCTGCACTGCACGAGCGATAGCGAGTGCGGGGCAGCGGGCTTTCACACGTATATTTCATGCACAACAGAGCTCGAATGCATTGTACGCATGACAGTGCTCGTTAAGTGAATACACTCAAGTAGCATGGACTCGAGCACACCATGCAAAAGAACGAGCCTGTGCAATTGCAATTGCAGTATTAAGTATGCAGTACCTATGATACACTGTGAGTTTCACATAGGCTATAAATATGTGCGCAGTTGAAAGTGGGCTTATAATTTATCTTTGCACTTTTTAATCTAATTATTAGCGATAAACTCTGCATTCTGTTTGAATTGCACGGTGCAAGTTTTTTGTTTTTTTGCATGGCGTGCAAGAGTTCATGCACGTGTGCGTATTCTGTAAGTAATTGCACTAGTGATGAGTGCATGGAATCAAATCAAGACCACCGAAAATTCAGAGTACAGTGCACTAATAGTGGAGTGTTTTGCTGAGTGCATAGCGAACGCAGTGAGGCAATTTGACAACAACCTTAGATAGTGGAAGGTTACTATTAAAGTTGGCTTAGTATATATAACAACAGAGGCGCGTAGCACATATTATTATAGCAACATAATGTTGGAAATAGTAAACTGAAGTGGGCTTAGAATAGGCAGTATAATATACATCCATAATGCCAAAGAAACCGATAATACCAACAACGACTACCGATACCTCATCTGGTAATGGTAGTAGTACAAGAGTATCAACAAAGAGCAATACTAATAACAAAAAACCTCAATCAAAAACAAACTGTCTCTTCATAGTCTTTGCAATACTCACCTTTATTGTCAGTATAATCAATATCAACTTTCATCATACATTTCATGATGAGCATGTAATTGAAAAATCACATAGACAATTCCAAGAACGGTTCAAAACAAGTCGAAAGGAGGTACCGCTTGTTGATGATTATGTATCAAAGAGGGTTGATGATACTGATAATGATAACAGTAATAAGAGCTCAAATTTAAGCCAGCTTTCAGATGGTAATGATACAGGACAGCATAAACTTGCAGGATTACGATGCAAAGAAAAGTATGGAGGTCCCGAAGACGAATATGCCGAACAAGAAATGACTTTTTGGTCTGACATACCAACAGATGCCAGTTATAAATCCCCATTCTTAGACGAAAGCACTGAGAGATTTTTAACGTTCGAACCGTGAGTTTATGTGTATGCGATGTATGTGGATAGTTTGTATCATTTGATGAAGGTGCATATCTTGTGCTCACTCACATTAATGCGCATTGTCAGTGATCATGGCGGGTGGAACAATATAAGAATGGCAATGGAAACCGCACTAGTGATGTCACATGCAATGGGAAGAACACTAGTATTGCCACCAAATCAAAGATTCTATCTACTTGGAAAGGCTGATCAGAAACAACAAAATGAATTTGATTTTGGAGATTTCTTTCATTTGGATAGTATTGCTGTTGAACATGAAGGTTTCAATGTCATAACGTCTGAAGAGTTCTTGCATCGGTTAGGTAAAACTGGAAAACTATTGAATATAGAAACGGGAAAGCCGGAGATATGGGATGAGAAAGCAAAACATGGTTCAGGTAATGTCAAAACATATCTTCAAAAAGTCGGCGTTAATCCCCAGTGGAATCCAATGGAATGCATAGCGGCTTTCCCAGAGGAAAAGGGCGAAGATGCAATCGACAAACTACGACAGACCAATGAGGATATGATGAACGAAGTAGGAGGCAGGAAGAAGCCGTCACTAGAAGAGTTTGAAGGCAAACCAACTCCTGTAGATGGACCAATGAGCGAGAGAATGAGAGAAATACTTGCTGAATCTTCTAGTCGATCCAAGTTGTGTATATATGACACAAGATTACAAGAGGCACCAGTAATCTACTTTCCTGCAGCAAAGGGTACAAGATTATTGACACACTTTTATGCCTTCATCTTTTTCTCTGACTGGAGAGCTGACCTATGGAGTAAAAGGTTTGTAAGAGACCATTTAAGATATATAGATGAGATAATGTGTGCTGCTGCAAGGGTTGTACAAGCAGTGAGAGAACGAGCAAAAGATAAAGGTGGACTATATGATGCCTTACATGTTCGAAGAGGAGACTTTCAGTACAAGAAGACCAGACTTGAAGCATCCGAGCTAATCAAAAAGAGTAAAGACAACCTAACAGAAGGTGGATTAGTATACATTGCCACAGATGAACGGGACAAATCATTCTTTGAGCCCTTCAAACAGCATTACGAGATTGTCTTCCTCGACGATTTCAAGCATCTGCTACCGGGTATCAACACAAACTTCTATGGCATGTTAGATCAATTAGTAGCTTCGAAGGGACGCGTATTTTATGGTACCTGGTGGTCAACTCTTTCAGGGTATATCAATAGAATGAGAGGATATTACATTGCAAAGCATAAACTGGATGGCTATTTGGATGGTACTATGCCAAGCTATTACTTCTTTCCTGATGAGAAATCAACCCAAATGCAAAAGTATCATCCAGTCAAGAAACCTATATACATGAGAGAGTTCCCAACGAGTTGGAGAGATATTGATAAAGGCATAGATGAGATACATCATAAAAGATAAATGACCAAGACAAAAAGAATTAATTAACTTTATGATTGGCCAAGCAAGAAGCTTCTTCTTGACTATCGTTTTTCTACACTTCTTTAACAGGGGACTAACGTCCTTCTTCTATACATATTCTCACTCTAATTACCAACTCTTTAATAGTAATCATCCTTCAACCAAACATCAGGCCTTACAGGAGTGGTACTGTCTCTATCCCCGAAACTATAAATCTGTTCGAGATTAATTGTACATACTTTATACTCAACATTGAACCTCCAAACCTTACCCTCATTATTAGGTGGTAGAAGATATACATCACTTGACGCACTAGTCCTATCATTTGCAGTATTCACTGCAAACATTACAACACTCCGACCTCCTTCTTCTTCTGCATCACTATAATAATTATCATTCCAATCCATTAATATCTCATTCGTCTCCAATCCGGCAGAATTAAATACCATTTTACTTAAATCAATACTGTTCATTTCATCCGCCATGAGTGATTCCACCAATGTTATAATATATGGCAAGTAATATATACTATTGGAATCAGGATTAGAATTTCGTACAGAGGCAGCTAATGAACCAGCAAGTATTGCCTGTGAGACTAATTCATGATTATTTGCAATTGATTCAGCGTCATCGTCATAATAACTTTCTTCACTAATCATTGATGACGAGGGTAATATTGCCGTACAGAGTATACCCTGATGTGAACCAGATACTGGACATATAACTTCGTGCTCATTTAATAGTTTGTATTTCATATTGGGCGAGGATCCTATTGATAGGTTGTTGTTGGTATCTTTTTCTTTTTTAAGACCAAGACGTTGGATAACTTCTTGTATAGGTATTGGGTCTATACGCATGGGTAGTACTTGTGATGTAGTTTGGAAGGCATAGGTGCATGGTATGGCGGTGGTGATGCAAAACATGCATAGGAAGGAAGTAAAGTTGGTCATAATATTATATTTATGTTGGAGGTATTGTGTATGTGTAGGCAAGGCGTAGACGGTATCGGGATGATGATAATATTATGGCTGACTATAAATATCTATTGTGCTTTGGTTTATACTACTGTTGTTTTCTTATTGCAATGACGAATAGAGTACAATACGTCAGTATATCGAGGAAGAAGTTTGGAGTAAGTATGCACGCGCCGATCAGTCAAAATGTTAGAAATCGTTTATGTTGGCGTTACTTGAATAACTTGATTGACGTATCTAACACGATGAGAGGTTCGAATATATTGTTTATGGAAAGGAGACTATGTTATGGGGCTAATTGCATATTTGAATGGCCAACTATTTGTGCTACTACTCTCTTCTCAGCTATGTCATTTTGCCTTTATTCCACTCATCAAACGGTTAATCTAACTCGTATGTAAATTCTGGCTAATTTGTTAGCTGTTTTATTAGTTGGGTAATAATAGCCTCAAATTATTTAGGTAATTGTCGTTTAAGTTGTAAATGATGCACTTAATTAGAGAGTGAAGATTTCATATCTTTGAGAGCTAAGGTTGGGAAGAAGTAGACGCTCTGTTGTTGGTAATATATGCTCATGAAGAATCCTCTTGATATACTCGCTAAAGAGGGCTGCAAAGTACAATCCCTTACTGTTTCAGATCAGCACGCAACATTACTCATATCACATCAACAACTTATTGCAAAAGACCCCGAAACTGATAATAATGACCAAGATAGTAATACAACTACTATCACATCACTACTCAAGTTGACACTACAGCCATTTCATAAAGAAATATTAAGTAGTAACCCAGTAATATCGCAAGATGATATTGATAAGGGTCAAATACCTGAACGTAATTTACTTGATCATAATCCAATTGCTAGTAAAGAGATTTTATCCTTTCTAAAGAAGTACACCTTTGATTTAAAGAGTGAGAGTGGTGCCGAGTATAGTTATCATTCGGCTAGTCCAAACAGCAATAATATAGATACGTCAAATCAAGATGAAAGCTCCAATAGTATTAGCAATGCAATATCAAAGTTTGGCTGTTTTGATGTTGAACTTATATCACCTGCATCTCCATACCAGATCTCTCGAGCTATGCCGACACTTGGACATGTCCTCATAAACGAGACATATGATATGTACAGTACAGTTGTTCAACCATATATAAAATCAATTATCGATAGCGGGTCGTTATCATGGATCAAAAATGTTGTTGAATGCAAAAAAGAGACAGAAAGATTGTTAGTAAATCATGAAGAGTTTGTAATCAATGTGGATACAAAGTGGAGGACTCATCCACCACCATTGACAACACCTCGAAGTGAATGGTATAATCATCCTTCTACTGCAGATTTGTATTGCTTAGGGATTGTGAAAGAGTCAAGCATTACATGTATCAGAGACTTGAGAGGACAACATATACCATTACTAAAAGCAATGGTAAAAGAAGGTCTAGCCGCCATCAAGTCGGCATATGGAGTACAAGAGAATCAAATACGTATATTTGTACATTATCAACCACAGTTTTATCATTTTCATGTTCACTTCACGCGCTTGGAGAATGAGGTTGGATGTAGTGTTGAGCGTGGTCATTTAGTAAGCGACATCATTCAAAATATTGAAATGGATAGTAATTACTATACCAAAAGAATGTTAACATATAAGCTGAAGAAGGGTAGTCCTCTTGAGAATTTGATTGCTACACATATCACTGATGATGAAGGCGATCCATTGTCAATTGACAATTCCTATTAAACTTAATGTTAATTGGATGCTACATATAACCAAAATCTTTATAAGCTTTTCTAGGATAGCCGTCTTCTTTCCGTATGCTCTTTGTACATTTTATAGTATATTCTGCAATGCTATCAATCATAGCCCAAGTGTAAGAGGGAGGACAGAACACTCCATTCGCATCTATCGTGCCATGCTCAATGTATATAGCTTTTACACTTGTTGCTAGACATATTGATGAGAGGGTGTCTAATCCCGAGCCGATCATGGCACAATAAGCAGAAGAATATGATTCGTTAGCTTTCTTCAGTGATTCAGGTTTGATCTTTACACCAGCAGTTATTGGAGAAGGAACAATATAACCAGTAGATGGACGAAGCAGGGGATCGCAACCTCCAAAAGGATCCGAGTAGTCATAGTTGTATTCAAAGAGCATTCCATCACAAACATTACCAAGGATCAGTTCATCTTGCATAGCACCTCGAACAGACCATACATCGGTTGTTTCTCCCAGTACTCCATTCGTCTTTGGTATAGAGTTAGCCCATAGCAATGCCAAATGTGTTCTTATATCCATTGAAACTGCTGCTGGTTGTACTTGTCCGAGCTCATTTCCCCATTTATCTGCACTTTCTCTCGACATGTCTTGTTCTAAATGATTCGTATTAAGATTCAAACCCATGAATGAAAATCGATTACGAGTTAATGATAATGATTCCAGTGCTTTCATACCATGTTGTTCACATCCAAAATCAATATTCGTGTATAACATTGGATCGACTGGGTTATCATTTTGACGTATACGAGATAGAAGCTGTAATGAATTGCCTAGTATTTGATCATACGATTCTAATGTTGGTCCCAAGAAGAGTAGAGCATTTTGTAATGAAGACACAGTTTCAGAAGATAATCTTTGTTGTTGTTTGTTATCGTCTGATGATTTCTGGAAGAAAGCTACTTGTTGTGCGGGAGGTATGGGTGATTGCCGATCTTCCTTCTGTATATTGTTTGCTAACACATCTCGAGCACAAAGAGCCATTGCGGCTGCTAATGCTTCATCTGTACTCCCAACAACAATCAGTGTTTTATTCTTTGCATATAAAGGTCCAATGTGATTTCTATATGATATCTGATGTTTGTTGAAGTGATTATAATAAGTAGATGTTGATACAAAGCTATCAACCAATATTGCAAATTGCAATATAAGAAAGATGTCAATTATTATACCCATCATTATCTTCCCTTACTAATCCTAGATCACGGATAGACCATAATTATCTCCCCTACCATATCCAATTCTACTCTCATCAATCTCCAAAAGATACCGATTTGTGCAAAAAAGCATTGTTGTCAAAAGAGAGTTGATACTATTATGTTCTTGATGAGATAAATCAAGAGGTGAATATAACAGATCAGGCGTCGCGGATGCTTAAATGCTTGACAGGGGAATAGCAGGTGAGAGTTGCCCGTCAGCGTAGCTGGTATGTGTGTTCATCTCAAAGATCTTTCTTATACATTATATTACGATTAGATGATAGATGAATAAGGCCTATCTCATTCACACTCATTGTGTGTGTACTGCTGCAAATGATATGCATACCTGCCTCGTTAACATTGAAAATCAATAAACTGGCATATTCTTCTCACATTCAGTCTCTAACTTTCCATACAAACACAGGTCGTACTAGATAGATATTATTACACATCAACAACAAACACATAATATATAAATACTCCGAAAGTTTATAATATAAGATACAATTAACAACTATGGCATCACACTTGATGTATTTGATAGGTCTAACTACTATTGCCTTGAGTAGCTTAGTTCAATCAGCTCCACTTGATAAATATGTCAGTGTAGTCCTTCATGGTGACTTGTCACTATTCTATGGAGATGAATCTTCACTTTCCTCTCCTCCCTCTACAACGGGAGCTATTGGTATTAATATTGAACATGAGATGAACAATGATTCAACAATTTACTATATTGAGCAGCAACGATACGGGGCAGACTGGATAGCAGCGGGAATTTTCGAGAATGACTCAACAAAGATTGACAAAGGATTAAACATTTTGACATGGGTATTTGATAAAGAAGAGCAGGATGGAGATGGTTCATCAGTCTATCGAAATTCGGGAGATGCTGTGCATTCAACTTCTTTGTTTCTGGAAGCTGCTACACGTGCTGCTTTGCTCTTATCACACTCTGGTTTGCATAGTGATGTGATTACATCCTGGGAGCCTCACTTACAGGCTATGGCATCATTCGTATCTGAACACTCTGCAATTGATGCATATGCTCGTGATAGTAACTTGGAACCATTTGCTCATCGTTACTTTCTAAGGGCGGCTAGTCTTCAAGGGGTCTCTGTATTGTTTGGAGAAGAAGCTGGATCTTTATCAGCTGCCGCTTCCTCACTTGTGGAAGAAGGCCTCTCATTACAAACAGAAGATGGTGTACTACCTGAGAGAGGAGGCTTTGATTTCAATTACCAAGGAATTGGGTTAGCTTATCTCGGACGATATCAACAAATGATTGAGAGTGTGGATACCAGTGCTGCATCATCATCAGCTTGCACTGCCTCACAATCATTATTTGTCGATAGGGTAGATTCTCTCGGGAACGTAGATACTTCAGACAGTACTCGTATCAACGAGCAAGCAAGGAGTGGCCGGCCTAAACGTCTAGATTACAAGACTATAGCTCAGGGATTCATTAGTTGTTCTTTAGAATCTAACAATGAGGCATCGACGAGTTGGCACTATTAATGGCTAGGCCGATAAGACCTACCGTTGAATATAGATTTGAAGGTGATGCTGATGGTCAAAAGAGTACTGGCTTAGATGATGACGTTGCTCATTTATTCTGCCGAACAGCTGATAATGCAAAGAGCCTCAAGCCGTTGGGAATATCTGGAAGTGGTTTGACATCTGAAGATGGTGATTTTGCCCTGAAATCGACATCTACAGGAAGCAGTATGGGAAGTGGGCAAGGCACTTTCTGCAGGACTGACGGCCCCGTCGACTCCCTTGATGCACTTCAGAGTTTTACTCTCTCTGGTTATTATAAGGTACCCCAGGTCATCACCAACAATATTGAGTTATTCAAAACAGATCGGATGAAGTTGACTGCCGTTAACAATGGTAAACTACGCCTATTTGTGGATAGTCATTATGGTGGAGATTCAGTTGTATCCTCAAGTGCGGATTGGGATGTTACTGATACTTGGGCCTTTATGATGGTACAAGACAGGAAAACAATGTCAAGTTTTATCATTCATTAGCAGCCGACTGCAGCAACTTGGTATTGAGCTCTACTCAGACATTAGATCGAGGCTCAATATCATCAAGGCCGTCAAGATTGTATATCAATCGGCAAAACAGGCCCATGATATCTGACTCCTACTTGGATAATATGAGGATACATGCTTCCAAAACAACGAGTGAAGGAGCCTTATCGTTCGAGAATATCCAAGATATGTGTGTCTTTGATACTAAATAGACTCTTCATTCAGCTTCTGTATATCAAGTAGATAAGATAACGAAGTGAAGCCACATGCTATTCCCTTTCTTCAAATGCTACTACTAACAGCACATCAAGTTAAACACTTACCTAAACCTCACCAGGTACATAAATAACAACATATAACGCTATTTTCTATACATATGGAGGTGGGGAGCCTTCAACACCTCTTTACACACTCTGCAAACAAAGATATATAGGGGGTGTGGAAGGTATGAGAATGTTATTTTTTCTCCCATCCCATATTTTAGACACGCCCCACCACATCACAGCTGTTAAATCAAAGAATCCAGATGTCAACTAAACAATGTAGATGATGCATTTCAATGGTTTGGAGGAAGAGATGAAATTGCAAAGCGTCAATGGTAGGGCGTTTGTGGTAGAGATTCATTAAAGAGCAAAACATAAATCAAATACGATACTGATATAATTTGCAACACTCTCATAGTAATTTGTTCAAAGAACATTTGAAGATTCAACAAGGCTTCAGTACTTGTTGACATATCAAAACAGTATTGCAATACAATAGCAATATTATTAATAATGGGGCATAGAGTGAGCAAACCGCGACATGATATAGGATACTCGGCAGCGGGTGCTGCAACAACATCGCTGGCCATATTATTAGCAGTGGTAGCTTCGTCAGCTGATTCATATAGGCCTTCATCCTCTTCTTCCTGTTGTAGCTGCTTTGTTTCACAACCGCAGTCTATTAATCCATGGGCACTCCCTACATCAACAACAACTACTCTACACGCTTCTTCATCTACGATTCTAACTGCAAAGACGGTACCTCCACCAAATTCTAGATTAGGACGATTGCAACACGCATCTTCAATATCACAAGCATCTACGAATATGCAGCGACAACCTCCGGGTACTAAACGTAGTCAACGTGCAGTGAATAGTAGAGGAAGTGGTGGTAAAGACAAGCATAGACAAACAGATTTGAGATATGCAACACATTGTAGTGAGGATACCCATATCTTTTCTAGTGGAGGAGAAGAAGATGAAGATTCATTGGCTATAACAAGGGTAACTGCTCAAAGTATGAACAGGAAAACATCAGCTACATATAAACGAGGGAAGAGAGCAAAGATGTTGCGATTCCTTGATAGAAGATTTGCCCGGTTACATCTTACAAACAAAAGTTCTAATAAGAATAACCAACGTCGATTAGATTACGAACAACAAAAGGCAGCATGGGCAGCCAAATATACATCGGTCAAACGCTTAAGGAAGAGTTTTGGCTCTAATAAAAACCGGCTATGGGGAGATTTCGATCCTACATCCACGAGAAGATTGTATCATACATTATTACCCCGTGCATTATTAGAATTGAGAGGATTGAGAGATGGATTATTATCTACCAAAGATGATGAGCAGGATAGAAGAAAGGTTAAATCCAAATCAAACAATAGGTTGCCATGGTCATCAAAGGATGATGAGTCCAACATAGATGATAACAGTGAGGAGAATAACTATCTTCAACAAGAACTCAAAGAATTGGCACCGTTAGCATATCAGGCACGTCTTGCTGCTAAGAAGTATGCCCGTGAACGATCACGATTGCCCGGACGTATTGGCTCAATGCTATATGATGGATATCGTTCATGGAGACGATATGGCAAATGGAGGGGTACGGGTATGACATGGGAGCAGGTTTGGAATAAATATGAAGACCAGGTATTGCAAGAAGCCATGGGTGAATTGGAGAATGGTGCTGCTGTTGATGATGGGGCTAATAACGCTATATTTAACAGTAGTACAAGTGAGGAGAAGATAGAGGGAGTGGCAAATAGCGTTACCCGGGGAGAAGATATAGATGATGAGGAATTAACTGCACGGATATGTTTGAGAATACTCGAACGATCCGTTGTTACAAATGGAGCTATTGATAAAATATTTCTAAAAGAACTTGCAAAGGAAGACGGCGAAGAAGATGAGGAAGAGATAGGAAGAGGTAGTAATAAGGCTGTGGCAAGGAAGAGACGACGAGTGCGACGAAGACGATTGCGCCGTCGTGAAAAGAGGATACAGGCAGACTTGCAGGCTATAGAAATGAAGTTTGATGATGATATTAGAGAGTTGTTGAAATATAGCTCCTTGGCTACACACGAGGGCGAAGATCGACGAAGCAAGAGGAAACGGGGAGCATTCTTTTGGAAGTCGAATAAATCTTCTGATGTCACTGATGATGAGAAGACTTTGATAGGAGAAGAAGCAAAAGTTGATATTGAAGAAGTATCTTCCTTCATTGACGACTGCAAGTCCTCTGCCAGTACTGCTACCACTGATACTTCGGTTGAGTCAGTTGAGCAACTTGCGGCTGACATACTATCAGATAGAGAAGATGTATCATCATCCGCCGACAACGATACTTCTGACAACTCTAATAGAGATGTCAACAAGCCCCGCAAACTTGCCATACATGAGGTATTTGCACTACGCTTATTAGCTACTACCAAGCAGAGGTTGTCTTTATTACAGGCATTGCCATCACTCGGTGGAGAGGGTGTAGTAGAAGATGACATCTCATCAGATACAAAAGATAATACTTCCAAGGATGGCCAGGTCAATAAGGTCAACTAGTTCAATACATACTAGCATGTTTGATTGGCTACACATGTTCTTATTATGTATGGAACCTCTCATTGGCTGCTACTAATACTAAATGATAGATATGATACTATGAGTAAAATATAAAACGCTAACTGATTAGATATTACACACATCGTATTATCCTCTATATGGTACCTTGATACTTGATTGCATTCTCGCTCAACTGCAATGTGGTATCCTCTACGAGAAAATGGTATCCTTAGTAGCGACACACAAAATCACAAAAAACAAACAGACTCTTGACCTGGCTACCGCTTGTCTGGTGTGATATATCCGCGCCATATAATATATTGTATTATTAACAACATAATAAATATTATATTAATCGTCCATTGGCCAATCGATTTTACGCCGCTGACTAATATTTAACAACAAAAACACAATATGCCAACTTCATCACGTAAAAAAGTAACAGCCTCAACTTCAACACCTACCAAGCAGACTCGATCATCTCGTCGATCATCCACTCGTGGCAATAAAGCAAAGGATAAAGAAGAGGAGGTATTAGATGATACGAATCAAAATAAAGATGCATTAATTCCATCCACTGAAGAAGCGAAAGGCATCAATAATAATGAGAAGGCTGATAGTATTGAACCTCAGGTAAAGAAGACAAAACAAAAGGAGGATGGTGATAGTAAGCCCGCGGCCGTTGATCAATCACAAGCTAATATGTATAATAATAATATGATGATGCAGCAAACATCCAATAATCAATATTTACCATCAAATGCCTACATGGGGAGCTATATGGGTATGATGAATAATAACTTTTCCCCGATGGCTATGTCAAATGACCCTGCCATGCAGGTAGCAATGATGCAAATGGCTTCTCAAATGCAGAATGGCGGCGGAGGAAGTTTTAATTATCCACAAGCAGTAGTACAAACATCAGCAGCAGAAGCCAAGAACTTTCCCGAAACTTTATTTGATGTGACTAGTGACGAAGACACTAATCATATCGTTTCATGGTTGGCACATGGCAAAGGATTTATGATCACTGATAAGCAAGCGTTTGCTAAGGTGGTGTTGCCAAATTACTTTGATGGTTGTAAGGTAAGTTGTTGCATATGTTTATATTATGTATATCTGTGGGTTGTTGTTGGTAACATCATATGATGTGTTCTTTTACTTTCGATTCCCAAGTTTACCTCATTTACAAGGAGGTTGAAGAGATGGAACTTTGAGAGGGTAGCTCGTGGACCAGGTGAGTAGTGATGCTTTTTTCACCTACTATACATCTTTTGAACATATTTTGTTCACTTTTCTTATACTCTCACTTACACTATACCTAGAAATTGGAGCGTATTACAATCCTTGTTTCCAGCGTGATAAGCCCGAGTGGGTTCTTAATATGCGCTATCGAATGGAAGGTAGTCGATTTGCTGATGCCAAAGCACAGTCACAGGATAAGATGCCAGGATCAGCAGATGTGGTATTAAATAACAATGTACCCATCCAAGAAGATCAAATGCATGATTATCAACAAAATTATGTTCTATCGTCCAAGATTTCTTCACAGACTAGGGAATTCTTTGCCAACGGTCCGGCTGATGTATTACCACTACCCAGTGCATTACCCAAGCGTAGCAAGAAGAAGAAGGAGAAAGCTTCATTGATGCCACCCCTGGACAATCCTCAACACGAAGAGATGCGTATGATGGAACTTCAACAACAAATGATCATGGCTCGGTCCATGCAAAGTCAATCTGTGGCAGGCATGCCGAGTCTACCAGGTATGCCCCAGGCATATGATCCCTCAAACAACCCACCAGAGATACAACAAGAAGGAGGTCTAAAAACTGTCTTGATGACCAATGAAGAACAGAAGAGTTATTTAGAGTATAAGGCAATGAAACAGAATGGAGAAGTTTGAGTTGGTAGAGGAATTGTGAGATGTGATCAAATGATATATGTATTTATAACCTGTCGTCGTGTATAAAAGGCAGTAGGGGATCAAAAAGTAGAGTTAATAGTGAAGAAAATAAATGAAGATTATGAAGTTTACTCAACTACCTCTTCTGCATACTGACTCGGCAAGTCAACAGCTTCATTATCATGGTACATTACCTGGTACAACTTGTTGTTCCATTTGTACTGAATAGATAATACAACTGCCAAGTCTCTTCTCTTCTGTTTAGTACTCACGAGCTTTTCTTTCCAACAACCAAAGAGACTTGTATTACTTTCTTTTTGATTTGCTTGTTGTATTTCCCATTCATCATCACTGACAAATGCAAGCAGATCGTAAAACCCAAGCATGTGCTTCTTAGAAACCGCTGGTAGATGTAGTGACGAAATGGTGACCCAGAATTGTAGCTGTGTGGTAGCATCCATTGTATGATTCATCATCTTGTCAGTTTTGGCATCTCTATACTGTATCCATTGACGACTTGTATTGTCCATAACACCATATATAGCCTTTACTATCACGAGCCCTCCCTGATCTTCTTCTCTCTTTGTAGCTGCCTTGGCTTGTTTCGCCATTAAGTTAACTTGACGTGCCGTGTGTTCTTGAACCTTGAATAGTTGCTCCTGAAGCAAACAATTCCTTTTCTCCTCTTGCTCCTTCTCAATCTCAAGGTTTGAAGAAGAACTAACTTCGTCTACCAACTCTTTTCCAAGCAATATCTTCAAGAACCTCAGACGAAGCTTTGACGTCATCCCGCAAAGAAGTTCACTTACAATGATATCCACTATAATAGACGACATCGAGACATATATTATCCTTAGTAAGGAGTCCCAAGCTGTTGTTGCAACAGGGTAGATTGTCACTGGTATTAAAAGACGTACATCGCCTCGCTCTAATTGGAAGAGCCAAGATGTAGTACCCTGCTTCCACCAAGCTCTATTGTTGAATATATTACCAAAGGTATGTCGCATACCAACTCCTAGTCGTGCAAATCTCGATGAAGAAAAGGCCCTTGTGTATATGGTTCCAAGTGAGAATAGTTGGCTGGTGTGACAATACTCAACTGTACTATTACAAGTTTGTGTTGGTGAAACATCTTGTTCTATTTCCAATTTCATATTGGAAGAGTATACTGAAGAAACTGAAATTTTATTGTCTATACAGTTGTGGTGTGTGATAGGTTCTTGCTCTCCTGTACCAGGCTTGATGTTTGACATCCACAACGCTTCCCCTCCAGTTAGAGGCATGCCATATCCTAAAGTTAATGCCACCTTGGGCAAATGGCGACTCCTCATACTAGTCATGTTTGTCACTGACAAGTTCATGTACTGTATATGCATTGTTGGTGGTACAAAACTTGAACTTTTAGAGAATATCAGTGGTGGGGAGGGTGCAACCTTCATCGACCAATTGGCATGCAGTGAATTATTGAAATCATGTGATGCCGATATAGTATAGTCACTTTGTAATGAAGGAGATATTATCATTGGACTAGAATTCTTCTTCTGTCTCCTTTGTATATTTCTACCACTATTCTCGTATGAATAGAAAGGATTGCCCATATCAAATCGAAGATGTGTCTTCCCATCCAAGGTTGACAGTGTAGATCCAAGAGAAGTCTTTGTTGTTGATCCCAAGTGTAAATTATAATGTATATCACTAACTAAATACTGTTGTCTTTTATTGTTGTATCCTGATATCAGCAATGATGGCCAAGATATCAAAGATGGTACTCTATAATTCATTGATAATATCGAGTCCAAATATCCTTCGTCATGTTTAGTTGCAGATATTACTCCGGCAGCTAGATGGTATCCCGAGTGCTGCTTCAATCTTTGTTTAGCGTGCTTTAGATTCATTTCACTGTATCCTTCTGAGCTTGCTTGTACAATAGTTGGAGGTGGAGGAAAGGATGTGAAGAGTGATATCCTAGATTGATTTATAGAGTATGTAGGTGCATTACTACTACTGCTGTCTTGATTCATCGTCTTCTCCTTATCATAATGTGTTGGCAATGTCATATTCACTGGTAGAAAAATCATACCTCTTTTGACATGTGATATGGTAGGATCAACTAAACACTTATCATCATAATGTCTACTACCTCTATATCTTCTATCAGTTTTATCATCTATAGAAGGATGATGTTTTATTGATGATATTTGATCAAGTTTATACTCATCATCATTGTGTCCGTCATTCGGATAGACTTCGAATTGCAAATCATCATCAATGTTATCAATATCGTCAAATGTCGGTACTTTATTATTGTTGTTGTTTCTACCCTTCATGATTGATTGATATCGTTGTGTACCTATGTATGGTATTAGGTATTGTAGTTGATGTAGCTTGCAACTATTGACAGCTAATAAACCTAATGCTCTCTCAAAGATACCAAGAAGAGATAACTAAACAGCAAACTCAAACATTATAAGCATATACATATACGATATGCCAATCTCACACATCACAGGAACAACAAGTCATATCATTTTTTCATGCAGTTGAAAACTCTGTTTTGAAGGAAGAATATTCCACATAATGTGAGCAAGATATCTATTAGATATGAAGTTGAATGGTTATCAGTGAGGAAATGAAGATAAAGTCATTGGCATCTATTATCCTCCTTCTACTAATTAATAATATCAATCTTCGATCATCTACAGCATTTATACCTCCACCGCCGCCTACAGTAACTAGCTCAAGAAAAAATATAACCACAAATAAAATTATGAACACCTCAAGTACTACAACCTCCAATGAGGAAGAGGTAGTAACAATCGGTCCTGATTTAAACTCTACTCGTAGTAAAATGGATAAGAAATTATATCGTCATGTAACATTATCAAATGGGTTAAAGTGTGTGTTGATTTGTGACACTACAGCATTACGACAGCGTAAATTAGATGGCTATTATGAAGATGATGAAGATAGTAATGAGAGCAAAGGCGATGATAGTGATGGAGAAGATAGTGATGGAGAAGAAGAAGATGATGATGATGGATTACGCAAGGCAGCTACCGCATTACTAGTGAATGTCGGATCATACCATGATCCTCCATATCTTCAAGGATTAGCCCATTTTTGTGAACACATGTGAGTGTGTATTATGTGTTTGTTTAGCTTGTCAAATCTATTTGAGAATATCTAATATATCACATAACATGTCACACAAAACTTTAATAAGGTTATTCCTCGGCACTGAAGACTTTTCAGTTGAGAATGAGTATGATAAATTCCTATCCCAACATGGTGGTAATGATAATGCCTATACAGATATGGAACATACGTTATATCATTATTGTATACCTCAGGATGGTAGTTCTGGAGATAAGACTGTATGGAAGGCATTAGAGATGTTTAGTAGTTTCTTTAAATGTCCTTTGTTGAAAGGAGATAGTGCCGAACGTGAATTGAATGCTGTAGAGAGTGAATTTGAGTTGAATAAAAAGGACGATGATAATAGACTGTCTCAGTTGATGGCATATACTTGTGGTATGGATGGCAAGGCGAGCATTATGGGAAAAGATTATAAAGAGAAGGGAGAGAAGAATGAGAAACCATTCCATCCATTTGCAAAGTTTCCTTGGGGTAATATGCAATCTTTACGAACTGAGCCTGAATCCAATGGCATCAACGTTATGAAAGAGTTACGAGATTTCTATGATTCACATTACTATGCACGGAATATGAGGTTGGTTGTAATGGCAGGTTACGAGCTTGATGAGATTCAACGTCGTGTGGTGGAACATTTTAAGGATGTACCTGCCAGTCCAAGAGTGTGTAGTGATGGTATCGACGCTACAAGTTGTGTTACCAATTTACATCCATACAAGCTACCATTTCATTCCAGCTCACTACAAAAGTTATATCGTGTAATACCTGTTCGTAATCATCACACTCTCTCTTTAACTTGGCAGATACCATCACTATGTCCACATTGGAAGACAAAACCAGCAGATTACATTGGCCACCTTTTGGGTCATGAAGCATCTGGGTCAATTCTATCAGTATTGAAGGAAAAGGGTTATGCAATGAGCTTGACTGCAGGTACAGGGGAAGATGGCTTGGGAGATGCTTCTACTCATGCTCTCTTTTCACTAGACATCTCATTGTCTAAGCGTGGTATGAAACACTGGGAAGAAGTGATAAAGATTGTATATGTTTACATTGGCATGCTCAAGTATCACTTTCTTGAGGGTCATGTTGGTGTTACTGGGAAGAAGAAGGAGGGACTTGCACCTTGGATATATAATGAGTTGAAATCCATTGCTGAATTGTCATACATGTTTGCTGATGAGGGAGATGTCACTGATGTAGTTGAAGAAGTAGCTGAGAATATGGCTCCATGGTGCAATCTCCCCGATAAACGAATACTTGATAATGAATTACTCCTTGGAGATGAGGTGGATAATGATGCAGTCAAGACGCTGTTGTTCGATCACTTAACCCCAGAGAATATGAGGATTGATTTGATGTCGTCGCTATTTGGTCGTGATGCTGACTTCAATGATGATTCAGGATTAGATGAAGAGGAAAAGAAGGAAGAAAGTGAAGAGGACGATGAGGTTATTCAGCCAATGGATTTAGATGATGACAATGATGATGAAGATCATTTGGTATTTGACAAGGAGAAAGCTGGAGCAGCATCAATAGAGCCTCGATTTGGTACAAAGTATTGGGTTGAGGAAATCCCGACTGATGTAATTCAACACTGGACAGAAGCAGCAAAGCCCCAGCTTCCTTCTTCTAATTTGGCAATTGATCTACCGCCTAAGAATACATATATACCCACCAAGTTAGATCTCAAGCCCCTTCCAGCGGATGACGCACATCACCCATTACTTAATTGTTCAGTGAAGGTGTGCATAAGTGTAGGAAAGAAGAAGTTGTGGATTCCAGCAGCGGTGACAAAGTTCAAGACTGAGAAAGCTATGCATAGTCTTTCTCTGTCATATGAAGATGAAGGAGAAAAATGGCATCTTTTGGATAATCATCATGTGTATGAAATGCTTGATAAAGAAGACGACCAACACCTAGAAGTTGGACACGAAGGTAGCTTCGATAACGGAAAAATCAAATTCAAGGTGACGGCTGTACCTCGTGAGGGAGAGGGGATCACCTTTAACTATGGCGATTCTGGTCACGATTATGATGTAGAAGATGGTCTGGCCTTTCCACCCGTCCCACCCGCTTCTCCAGAGTCGCGTCTTCCATGTCTTGTATATGAAAAGAACTCAATCAAGATGTGGCACTCACAGGATCGCAAGTTTAAGCGTCCAACTGCTGATTTGCGTATATCATTCACTTGTGACGGACTGAATGATTCGGCTCTTAATCAAGCCTGTATGTCGTTATTCATCAAGCTATGTGCTGATGCATTAACAGAGACTTGCTATCTAGCAAGTGTATGTGATTTAGGAAGCTCGTTGGGGCGTACTGAAACTGGTTTCTCAATCAGGGTCAGTGGATTTGATGACAATCTTTTAAGCTTGGCAAAAGAGGTTCTCGGGGTCGTCATGAGCTTCCGGGGAAGAGATGACAAATCTGATCTTCCTCCTACTATCAAAGATGGAAGATTTGAAGCGTGTCTGGAAGTTCTCTTGAGACAATACTCGAATGCAGGCATGGATGCGTCATCCTTCTCTGCTTCTCTTCGTCTTCTGTGCTTAAGACCATCCATGAAGAGCTCCTTCTCCAAGCTAAAATCTTTACAGGGTATCACTATTGCTGGCTTTGTCAAAGTCATGAACGGTCTATTGAAGAAATTGACAGGTAAGCGAATGTGCACAAGATGTGTACTTTTTCATTGTCGCATCTAACTTATACCTTCATGATTATATAGTTGAGGCACTTTATCATGGCAATGTCGACCGAGGTGATGCGGACAAGGCAGCTACTGTCATCTCTGAAGCATTGACTTGTCATCATAGTGGGTTGCCAAAGAAGAAAATGCCGTCGAAAGTAGTAATGAAGTCCAAGAGCTCTATTGAGGCTCACAAGATTATCGTGCCTACAATAGACGAGAAAGATCCAAACACTGCTGTTGAGGTATACTTTCAGTTTGAAAAGGATGATAATTCCGAGACTGCATTACAAAAAAGGGTTCTTGTCGACTTGCTAGAACATATCATTGACGAGCCTATGTACAACACAATCAGAACAAAGGAGCAATTCGGTTATGAGGTTTCGTGTGGGTCAAGATGGACATATGGTGTCTTAGGAATGAGTTTTAGAGTCGTGACATCAATCAAGAGTGCGGTAAGTAGTTGTAGATGCTGAAAGATGTGTCCTCTTGCTCCATGTATCTCTTGCACTAACTGATCATTAACATCCCTACCTACATTATACAGGAGGAAGCTAGTAACCGAATCGATGAGTTTCTCAAATCATTCCGAGCTGAACTTGAAGTCATGGATGATGAAACTTATATGCAACATTTAGTTTCTGTTGCCATGAACAAGCTTGAAGGCTTTGATTCAATGGCTGAAGAGACTAGTAGTCACTGGAGTGAGATAGTTGAAGGAAGGTATGACTTTGAGGCATTTAGAAAGGAGGTTATATGCTTGAAGGGAACAACAAAAGAGCAGCTTTTGTCTGCATTCGATGAATGGTTGAATCCAGTGTGCAGCCAAGGGCAACCAAAGAAGAGACGTCAACTGATTGTACATGTAATTGGTAAGGGTGAAGGTCCTTCTTCTGACGGCAGACCTAAACTTGATGACGATAGAGCAGTTGGTGACGAGGTTGATCGAGTACTGAACGAGTTCCATACGTCACTCAAACAAGATACTTGGGGCAAGATTGTTCACAAATAATAACTATTCTCCTGTCTCTTACATTTTTTATGGGTAAACATGTACATCTGCTCAATAACGTCAACCCATTATTATATTATATACATCTCTATTCTTTATACATATCATTCTCTTCAATTTCTACCAAGGCACTCAATATTCTATCAACCAAGCTTACCGATTATATATTGATTAAATTTCAGAAACAAAAAGTAGAACAATCCAAGCACTGCACCTAATGATATCGTTGTAAACGATGTCCTTGGATTGAATATTGGGTAAAAGTGAAGGCCTAGTCTATCCATAACAAACAAGTAAAGTAGCGAATAACTCAACGCTACTGCATAGGCGACCCATAGATCTGACATTGTAAACAATCTTAATCTATCACCGGTGACAATGTTTAAACATGCAATTGGGAGGTTGATTAAATGAATGTTTGTCATGAAGAACCCGAAATTGAACTTTAAGAACTTGGTTCTCTTCTCTCCCTTTGGTACTGATTTGAATGCTACAATCGGAAGAAGGATGAAATTCCTGGAAGATGCGCGTTTCACAATATATGATGATGAAAGAGAGGTATAATAACTTGTGTTAGTACATGTGATTTGCAAAGGCAACCAAATAATGGCTAATGAAGGTCAATGAAGCAGTCAAATCACCGTGACTTCATATTGAGCACACGAGTTCACATGATGAAACAATACTAACGCGGACTTTCCATATGCTCCAAACAACGAATGCATTGATGAGTGTAACCAATCTAATGGAAGACCCAAGGGTTGCAAATGTTGATGCCCAATATGACGAGGTATTGCTTGATGCTAACATCCATGCCATGTAATCAAAGCCAGCACGTGCGGTGAGTAGTATCCATGACCATCCAGTAAAGCTTATCGGAAATGCGCCTATCGAACCTAATGATATACGAGCATGTATCATGACAATTAAACCCCATAGAAAGATTGACAGGTCGATTGCAGTTGCTTTGGGCATACCCCAAAAGTAGACATCTTCCTCATTCAATTTGCTAATTGCACTTGTTTCGAACTCTAATTGTGGTTTGTAGTATATTATAGATGAATAGCAGAATACTAATGCCATACATACAAATGGTGACCAATACCCGACTCTCATCCAAAGAGGCAGCCAGTCGAACCATCCATTGAAGCTGCCATTATTGTCGTAAATCAACCATTTAAATCTTGGTGTTTCATCATCTCGTGGGAAGTAAGACGTTCGACGATGAAATGGTGTTGCACCTGCAGCACTTTTGTTCTTCATTTTACTATTATAATCATCACTGGATGTATCACTTCCTGATGATGATACAAGTGTGGGATTGTTCTTTCCGATAATATGATCAAACATGATGAGATGATATGAGTAATATAATGTTATGCTTCCGACTATTATTGAGTTGCAATACCTATGACCCAACAAATAATGAGAGACTGCCGGCTGACAACCAACCCTCCTCTTTGTGTCTCTAACTCTACTACTCTTTGCACGTTCCGCTTTCACACGTCTCCGCTTTCACACGATTCTACAGCACCGACCACTAAACAAACAATAAAAACAAACATAAATAAACACACTTTACACATAACGAATAAACTCGTCCTTTTGGCGATTGTTGGCGATATGAAGTGATTAGTGAGGGGTGATATTTTTATTGCTATGAACTCATCAGTGGTTGATATAATATCATACCTGTTCTATGATAGAGGCACCTTTAAGTTTGCAGTATTATTAAGTGTTTGTAGGTTTATCACACCAACATGAATAATCTACGGCCGCCTACGCAACAAAAACGGCAAGAAGTAGGTTATGTTTTGCTTGAAGATTGTAACGTTCTATGCTCGTCTACACACTCTACAACTGCAGGAGTATGGTATAATGTAGATATACAGCCCGGTACTAATTTAACTAATGATATAGATGGTAATAACGATTGTGAGTTTTCCCCGTGTGATTTAGTACTACAGCCATCCTCTACTACTGCAAACGATAAATCAAGTATGGATATAAATAACAATAATATTATCTTGACAAATGCCAATGAGATAATACCATTTAATGGATTATTATCTGAAATGTCAATTAATGAAATTGATATTAATGGTAATAATATTACATCTACATCACGTAGATCTGATGCGTCATTATTGGCTGGATTATGTATTGAAATTGATGCACAGGCAGATGCTTTTGAGCAGCAGAAATCTGATTTAGATGAGGAGAATGATAGTATACATTTGAGACAACTTCGTACTGCAAGTGTACAAATCATGTTTTGTAAGAGTAATGATAAATATAGGGATAAAACTTTGAGTACTGGGGTTGATGGGGCGACACAACCTAGTCCACATCATAGTGTATTTGATATGTCAATGGATAGTGATAGTAATTCTGAAGATGATATAGAAGAGTTAGTAAAGATGAAGGCCTCGATGATAGTTACATTCTCACTCCTAATACAACCTGAAGATAATGGTGGTAGAGGGAAACATACATCAGGAAGGAATATCGGCAAGAAGAAGACATCAAAAGCTAAAATGCTTTCTTCTGGTCTTCAATTACTGGGTTCAATTATTAGATGTGAATGGGATTATCTTGCTACAAATATGGATAAACTTCAACAAAAGGCTCTTAGTACTAAGAAAGAAGAAGACGATAAGTCAGTAAGAAAACCATTCTTCCCCACCTCCATGAATGTTGAGGAATTATATGATCGCATTAGTGGAACGGGAAAACATAACACTGAAGATACACAAGAGCTGAACGATGGTATTAGTAGGAGTAGTGAAACGTCTGGTACGAACATGACATTTCTAGATTTGCCGAATGATATAATTTCAACATCCATTGCAAGTTATCTTCGAGCTCCTAGCTTGCATGCCCTTCGTGTCACAAATCGCAAGATGTATAAGATAATGCGGCCTGTTGTTCCTGGTCTCAAGCTGAAGTTATTCCAACATCAAATAAGAAGTCTAGAGTGGATGGAGAGCCGTGAACGTCGGTGTATCACGGAAGGTGATCTTGTGAGAGAAAGCTATAAATCAACTTCTGGTGAGGCGACATGTGGTGGAGATTATCATCGAGCCGCTACTGGAGGAGCCACGGTACTATTAAGCCCTAGACCTGATTGTGTCGATAAAAGGTATACAAACGAATCGCTTATTAGGTTTGATTCTTTATCGGGTTGCGAGGTACAAATCCCAACACAGAGTAAAACGATGTGTGCAAGAGGAGGGCTCCTATGTGATGACCCTGGACTTGGCAAGACTATCACTGTCCTATCTCTTATTTTGAGATCGTTTGGACTAAGTACCGAATCTATAACAAGCGCTGTTGAAACTGGAGATGATGACAACAACTTGTTCTATGCCTATTGGTCATCAACTTTCCTCACTCAACATGTACGAAGACCAGCCATACTAAAATTGATTACAAGTATACAAAAGTCTGATAGAGAGTCTGGATGGTTTACTATACCGGTTGACTTGGATGTTTGTCCAGATTATCTTGACATTGTATCACAACCAATGTGCCTTCAAGATTTACGTATCAAGTATGATAAGGAGGACTGTCTTGACTTTAAGATGTTTGAGGAAGAAGTTAGACTGTGCTTTTCAAATGCAAAAGAGTACAACCCTCCTGAAAGTGACATATACAAAGCTGCTGAGAGATTAAGGAAGAACTTTGAAGACATCCTACTCGAGTTCAAAAAAGAGCATCTTCGAACCGCAGCCAAATCAATAAAGCGAATGTCAAAAGATGAAAACACACGTCATCTTGTAGATGCCTTTGAAACAAGAAAGAAAGCAGAGATTGAGGAAACACTGGTACCTTCTTCATCTACATTGCTCGTAGTCCCAACTCCGCTTCTACAACATTGGGAAGAACAAATACTACAACATATTGATTTCAATTACCTCACAGTGAATAGTCGACCCAACTCTCCATTGATATACTACCACACAACAAAACGAACTACCAAGGCAATGAAAGCATCCAATACCCGTATTACATTCGACTTGAATAGTGTTAAACACCCCCTTATATTCATTGATGATGGATCAAGAGAGTTACCAAGTGAATCAGTGCTTGCTAGATATCCTATTGTTCTGACATCTTACAATAGATTTACTGCAGATTGGAAGTCGGGTAGTGTAGAACAGGAGCTGAGGTCAAAAGTTAGTAGTTATAATGATAATCACGATAAGTATTGGGGAGATGATGTATCAGAGGCAAGCTCGTTACTGAAGGTAAATTGGTTGAGAGTAATTGTCGATGAAGGACATGTCATGGGGAAGAACTCCACTAACATAATCCAGTTTGCTTCTTGGTTAAAGGGGCAAAGGCATTGGGGAATGACTGGCACTCCAACGCAACAAATTGCAACATCGACAGGACTGCGTTCTCTGTACTTTCTCACCAATTTCCTTAGACACGACTTTTTTAGCAAGCGTCTAGGAAGAGAGAAAGTATGGAATAGTCTCATCAATCAAGGGTTTAAGGAAGGGAATTTATCTTGTTTCTTTCGACTGAAACACTTGATAAGTTTCTTAATGGTAAGGCATACAAAGGCAGACTTGGTAGAGATCCCACCACCCGTCTATTCTACAAAATTGGTTGAGTTGAGTCATCAAGAGACAACCACATACAACACAATTGTTTCCGCAATCAAAGCTAATATTATCACTACATCGATGGAAGGGAAGACATCAGGTTGGCAGGACTCCCTTCTCAATCCCCGTCAAGCCAAGTATGCAGCTGAAGGTCTTACTAACTTACGAGTGGCCTGTTGCGGAGGCACGCATATTACACCCATTATACTACCGAAACATTGGAACGAAACGTTAGAGATGTGTAAAGACATTCATCAACTTGATGACGTTAAAGTCAAGGTCGTCAATAACTTCATACTTCGAGCAACATCGAATGAGTTATCAAGCTGTAATCAATGTGGTATACAACTGCAGACACTCTTTGTTGTACCTTGTGGATGTTTACTCTGTGTTGAGTGCATTGATAGCAAAACAAGAGCTTGTCCTTTGTGTGCTAAACCATTTGATGTTGATGATTTTCAACGACTCCAGCCTGGGTTAGATAATCAATTTAACTTGTCTATTGAAGAAGAGAAGACCGAAAGAGAACGAAAGTTTGCTCTGAAGAGGGCTTTCTCGTCAACGTCGCTAGAGAGAGGAGCCGACATAGAAGAGTTGGATGAAGCCGAAGCAATTGTGCTACCACCAGAAGGGCAGGTGCGGAAGCATAAGAAGGGCGAGAGTTGTGTATACTCTAAAAAACTTTTAGATGGCAAGTGTATCCATTGTCGTCAAGAGTGCTTCGATTGCAACTTCATGAACAACAAGCAACAACAGTGTTCAATTTGCCACAAACATGCCGAAGAATGTCCGACATATGCTTCCAAGTCCAAGTACTGTATTGACAAGTTATTGGAGCTTAGAACAGAAGCTGGCGGTGCGACGTGCACAAATCCAATGGCTGCACGTTTGTTTTCTTGTTCTAATGCCACAGCAAAAGAAAGATCTGTGAAAGCAATTGTGTACTCGCAAATCCGTCAGACGTATGAGTACTTTGGAGACAGATTGATCCGCAGATTAGGAGGTGCTTGTGTCGCTGACTACTCCTATGGTGGTACAAGAGCTCAAGAGTTAGTGGGATCCCCGGGTACCGAGCTCGA
>JGI24913J38484_100476_pt1 | contig 41820 bp, 40 predicted proteins | sample LinPfosmplate1_FD_38484 | JGI IMG/M metagenome (IMG submission 38484)
TCGAGCTCGGTACCCGGGGATCCCACCGGTAAATTGGCTACCTGCCTCTCCCAGGTGTATCATGACCATAAACGGGGAGTTCAGGCGGGATATGCCAAATTCGAGACATTTCCCATCTGGAATCTACCCCTGCGGCACCCCGTCAATGTGGCTTATGAGGCAGCGACCGCGGATATCAGGGATTTTAATTTGATCGATCCTTTTCATCTGGAGGCCTACGACCAGAAGTCGGTCAACTACAATCGTGACGTGGAAGTCTTTCCTGTTCTCAAAAGAATTCTGAAAAAGATCGGGGGTGGCGAATCCTTTTACCAATCCCCCACCGACATGGGTGTCAATCGGGCCGGATTTGCCATAACGGACGAAGGCATGACAGAGGAGGCAGCCAAGCAGGAAACCATCCGACGGTACTTCCGGTATCGATGCGAATATGCCATGGGCTTGGCGAATTTGGGAACGGTCCAGAGGGTGGAACTTCTCATCAAGGATTTCGGTCTTGAACTGAAATACCGGGGTGTGGTTGAGCCGGCACGGAAGGCGTCCATGGATGCCCAAAAGAGAGAGAAGGGCAGTGAGGGAATCTATTGCGGGGCGGCCATCGCCCTCAAGGACGGCGCCATCGTCACCGGAAGCAATTCGACCCGCCTTCACGCGGCGTCAAGTCTCATTCTTCATGCCGCCAAGCACCTGGCGGGAATTCCGGAAAAAATCAAGCTGCTGCCACCCTTTATCATTGAATCGGTGAGGAATCTCAAAACTGAAGTCCTCAACGAAAAGACGCTCAGCCTTGACCTTCTGGAAACCCTGATTGCTCTCAGTATCAGCGCCGCCACGAACCCCGCGGCCCAAATCGCCGTGGAAAAGCTCAATGAGCTTCGGGGTTGCGAAGTCCATATGACACACATGCCCACGCCCGGAGACGAGGCGGGTCTACGGCGGCTCGGGGTCAATCTGACCAGTGACCCGAATTTTTCCACCAAGGACCTGTTTATTTGCTGAAAATAGCGAAAGGGAAGTCATATTCATCCTTCGCTCAATTAAGAAAATGCTTGCGTCGCCGGGTTGCAAAATAATATTGTCCACCGAACGTTCAAAGGTTACATCTGGTATTTGGCATGTGCTTATTAACGGGGGAGATGCGGTCGATATACATGTTGAATACCAGTTTCAGCCGGGACAGGTTCAAAATCGATGTGGACTTTTTATTTGAACGGACCGAAACCATCGAGAAAGGCTTTTATGGCTCAAATACGTCGAATGTCTGATACGCCTGGCATATCTTGCGCGTTTCGAATATCCAGCTTTATCTTTATTCTTCTTTCCATCAGCTTTGCCCGATAATTCCGGGGACACAATACTTAATTTTTTCCAATAAACGTGGTCTGTACCCAATTACGTGTAAACCTCCTCAGAAGGTGCCCCCACAATTTCCCTCGGCCCTTCGCATAGAACTGGAGAAACAATGGATTTTTTCCAACAGCCGCGTTTAATGATCAGTGTTGAAAAGAAAGGGAAAGGCCCCCTTGCGAAACAGACCTTTCCACGGAGACCCTGGCAATATTCGGAAATAAGAACCCCTGGATTTGAATTCTGCTTCAATATGAACGGTGAGATTATTTCCATAAGGGGGCTGACACCAGACTGGCCGCACCCCGCGGAGCACTTTAAACGGACGGCGGGAAACGATTGGGTATACTATACGGTTGGTGACAAAAGCGGCAGTGACGGGGTTGTTTCCTGGATGGGAGAGTATTACCTGCCGTGTCTGCCCTATGTGAGCAACCCGGTCTGGGACGCCAAATGTTTTTCAAATCCTACGGTCATGAGGGCATTGGCAGAATGGTCCCAACTATATGGCAATCTGTATATGGCGGATTCCAAGGGCCTCTATCCCAAGGCAAAGGATCTCATCAAACAAATACTGGCCAATGATGATCAAACGCTTCATGAACGATCCCAGCGCCTGAACCAGATCATCGGTGGCAGGATTTCCGTGCTGCCGCCAGACACAAGGCATGTGAATTACGACATTATCCCTGTCAACATTGCGGATGGATGTCTTTATCACTGTAAATTCTGCTGCGTTAAATCAGATCAGAAATTTAAAAAAAGGTCAAAAGTGAGTGTACTGGAACAGATCACTGCATTGAAGGATCATTTCGGCCCGGCCCGGACCAACTACCATGCCCTGTTCATTGGAAACCACGATGCCGTTGCTGCAGGGGATGATTTGATCTGTTTTGCCGCCGAGCAGGCATATGAGGCATTCGGGTTCCGAAAACGCATGAAGCAAGATCCATTTTTGTATCTTTTTGGCAGCGTGGGCTCTTTTTTGGGGGCAGGGGCGGCTTTCTTTGAAAAATTGAATGAATTGCCCTTTTACACCTACATCAATATCGGATTTGAATCCATTGATTCGAATACCCTTGCCGGGATCGGCAAACCGGTTACCGCAGAGCAGGTGAAATCGGCATTTCAAAAAATGATGGAAATCAATGCCGGGTACAACCGGATGGAAGTCACCGGAAATTTTATCATGGGAGAAAATTTACCGGCGGATCACCATGTGTCTCTGGAGGGGCTCCTGAAAAATGCGGAGGTGAAAAACAAATCAAAAGGCGCAATATATTTGTCCCCGCTGAAAGACAGTCCCAATAAAAGGGAACTCCTGCCCCAGTTTTACAAACTCAAGGAGGAAAGCCGACTGCCGGTCTTCATTTATCTGATTCAACGGTTGTGAACCCGTAATTCCAGGGGCTAATAATTCCGAGGACACAATACTTAATTTTTTCCGGTAGAAACACCTCCGCCAGTCAATTCCCGTGTTTTTTCATGTATGCGGAGACATCCCTCTTTTCCGTATAAGAACCGTCCTTGTGCGGCTCAATATTTTTCTACCTTTGCGATTTTTTCCAAAAAAACTTCTCCCATTGTGACCGGATCTGTCAATTTGAAAATTATGTTTATCTATACATTTAGATAAGTTAGAGATTTCAAAAAACATCTGTCCAACCAATAGTACAGCCTTCAAAAAAGTGAATCGGCCCGTTTTTCATCTGTAGGCCGAAAAATAGGTTGTTTTTTCTCCAGAATGGCGGAGTATACGTTCCCTCTTTTCATTCTTGGGGCTCTGTAACCGGGGTGTAGATGACCCTGGTTTAGCAGTTGTTGGGCGTATTTGAAGGTCCGTAGAGGGGTTATTCGTCGAGGTCATAGGTAGAGGTATGGGTTTCATATAATTTGACAATTTCAGGGGCATTGAGGTACTATTTAAGGGTTAATATTGACCGCTGCCCATTCTCAAGGTTTGTGCTGGAACCTTCACTTTTTTGGGCAGGTGTCAGGGTTGCGATTAATGCACGGTTCGAACCTGGCGCTGGTTCGATGTTGTGAGGGAATAGAAGCCCTCGCGGGTAAGGTTTAGTCAACCGCCCGGAAGTATCCCTTCATGATCTATGGAGGTTTGCATGTTTAACGAGGTAAAGGGTGTGTGCCCTGAATCTGCCCCTTAGCCCCGAGAAAGTCTAATTTTGGAGGGTGCCGATCCCCTCGTGCAGGGCGCAGGCAATATGAATGGTGCGTTAAAGACGAGTACCATTTCATCCTCCCGGGGTCACAGACAGTATCGAGTTAAACAACGACATTGAAGTAACCAGGCAAGCATCGGAAAATCTCAAAGGTTCCTGGCGAAGCATCCCTGATCAAGAGGATAGTAGCCAGGTATGTTTGGCTGACATAAAAGGAAGCCATTCAGACGACGCCGATGCGGGGGATGGGGACCGGTAAGACCGCAATGGTTTAGCGATGAGGCGGCTAATCCCCGTTGAGCGAAGGTCCCCACGGTTAATTGCCCGTGTAAGGAGAAACATTGGCACTATTCAAGGAGTGATAACCAATGAGCACTGACCTGACACGGATAGGAAAAGGGCAGGCAATGAGTTCACCTTCTCACCTAAGCGGCGTAGGCGGATAACTTGCAGGCATATGATCTGAACGGTTAACCGAGGAGCCGGATGTATGGGAAATCCGCTTGTCCGGTTCTGAGAGGGGCCGGGGAACAACCGAAGGTATGGCTGAGATAAAGTGGCACCGCCGGGAAACCAGGCGGCAAACGGAGAAAACAAACTTCAGCCTGTAGCCATGGGAGGCCCCGGTCTACTCGACTATTGGTGAATCGAGGCCCCTTGACCAAGTCTCCAGATCTGAGTGGAAATCATACTATAGGCATTAAGAAAACTTTTTTGGGGTTGGGTTCATTTTTTTCGGGACAATACTCACCAGAAAATGTATGAAGGTGATTAAAACTGCGCTTGAAGGGAGACCCCGATGGAAAAAAGATCAGAATCAGCCTTAACAACCAGAGCCGAAATGAGTGTTTTGCAATGCTTCATCAAGCGCGAAACTCGGGAAACTTTCCTATGATCAAACGAATACTGGTCGTCCTGGCAGTATCCGAGGGAACCACATATTCAATGATAGCGACAACCCTGAAAGTAAGTAAAGAATCCATTCGTTTGTGGACAAATACCCTTCTGTTAAAAGGTCTAGATGGCTTGAAATCAAAGAAATCGTCTGGAAGACCATCGAAATTGACCAAAACCCAAAGAAACGAGCTGGAATCGCTTATTATAGAGGGACCAGCAAAAGCAGGTTTTCCCGGCGCCTGCTGGCGTAGCCCTATGATACAGGCATTGATTTATGATAAGTTCGGTGTCAAATATAATGTTTTCTACATCTCCCAGCTTCTTAGAAATATGGGGTTTTCATATCAAAAGGCAAAATTCGTTTCAGACCATAAAGACCCCGAAAACCGCGAGGAGTGGCTGAAAAAAATATGGCCTGAAATCCTAAACCTCGCCAAAGAGAAAAATGCGTACATTTTATTTGGCGATGAAGCCTCATTTCCCCAGCCCTTTCAAGGTAGTACTCTCATCTGCTTCTCTTGGCGAGGATCTTGGCCGTAGAAACGTGTGGAGTTTTTTTGCAGCTTTTTCGCTTCGGTTGCGGCTTTTTGGGTCCCCGAGGATGTTTTTGAAAAGTTGAAAGTCTTATATTTCCTGCAAGTTCTTTGAGTATTGTTGATACTTTAGCTGCTGACATATGACGAAACACAACCCAATGAGCATCATCGATTGCGATCATCATTCCGCGATATGTTGCCGATATTTCATCGGCGATATAATAGCCGGATACTTGCTTCTCAATCACATCTGCTCCATATACACTGCCAAGAGCAGACTTCATCACAGACACGATGATGTAGGACACGAGAGCGACACAAAAAGCAAACAGAGCAGCGCGCGGATAGCCCAAGGCATTTATTTCAGAATTATAGTGATCTTCGAGATACTGAAAAGCAGTCTCAATGGTCCAACGGTCCCGATATAATTCAGCGATCTTTTTGGTGTTTGCCACGCTCTTTGACAAATTGGAGATGATATAAATATCCGCGTCGCCATTACGGGTCTTTTTGTTTAGAGCCACGCGAATACGCCTGAATACGTTTTCTTGGCCGGACTCATCCACAACCGATATCAATTGTTCATATACTTTTCCGGTTTCAACCTTTCCAACATACTTCTGTTTTCCAAGAATTTTGAAAGGATACTTCTTATGTTCCCGAATGACAAAAAATGCACCCCGGGAATCGATTCCACACGTGAATTCAACGATACAGAAGTTGCGGTCGGCAATCCAGACATCATCTGGTTTTATGGTCAATAACACCTTTTTCAATAAGGACCGCTCTTGAGCATGGCCATCTTCACATGGAAATACTTCAACGGGCAGACGCAACACAGGATCATAGACCACCAGGGATTTTCCGGGTAGAGGTCCTGCCGCAATGGATCTCAGCTCTTTGATGCGGTGCTCCGTTTTTTCGATGCAGTTGCCGTCAAGGAGTAGTATCCGTAACCCCGGCAGCGGGGAAGGCACTGTTCCTCCAAGTGCTTTAATGATCGGTTCTACCTGCCCTGCTGCATAGCGCACTAAGTCCGCTGATACGTTGGGTTCGATACCATTGAGCTTGTTGTAAACCGATGTGATTGAAACGGTGATGTTTTCATTTTTAGCTTGATAGGCTGCGTGTACGGAAGGGTGCCTGCCGTGAACAACCTGACTCATGATGTCAAACACTGTTGAGAACAAAAGCTCTCTGGTGTATTGTTGATCGGCAGTTGTCTCGAACCACCTGTCCAGTTGCTGGGGATCAAGAACTCGTTCCATCATTCCACGGGCCATCACTGAAATTGGGCTCTTTTTAACAAACTGGTCGAAAACAGGATTTAGCATGATATCACCTCCGGATACATTTTTTCTCTCATAATGTATCTGGAGGTGAACAATTTGTCCAGCCCAAAGTGGCCTTACTCTCGTGATAATCTACAACCAACAAGTGTCACTTTGAAAAGGACTGCACGGACTTGCTGAAAGCAAAATAGATTTACCTTATTGATTCAGTATGTTAAATGTATACAAGTACTACCTTGAAAGGGCTGGCCTCATTTCCCCAATGGGGATCTCTAACCTACACTTGGGCAAAAAGGGGACATCAACCCGTAGTGAAAACATCGGGGCAACGCAAAGGTTATAAGGTTTTCGGTTTGATCGACTACTTTTCTGGTCGCTTTTTCTGTAAAGGACATGACGAAGGCCGTCTTAATTCTGAATCTTATGAGGCCTTCTTAACCGAAGTGCTTTCCAGAACCAGAAAACACATCATCCTTATCCAAGACGGGGCTAGATATCACACCAGCAAAGCCATGAAAAAATTCTTCACCAAAAAGGCTTATCGCATTACAGTTTACAATCTGCCGTCCTATTCTCCGGATTATAACCCAATCGAAAAACTCTGGAAAAAAATCAAGGAAAAGGAGATTCACCTTCATCATTTTCCGACTTTCGATTCACTGAAAGATAAAGTAGAAGAGGCGCTTCTTCATTTCAAAGACTTGAAGAATGAAGTCCTCTCGCTTTTTGGTTTCTACAAGAACTTGGCAGAAGCATAGAAGCTATGATTACCCCAAAATCTTTTTCTTAAAAGCTATAAACTGATGTGGTATCTTTGGTGACAAAAACAATGCCCTTCAAGACATGATCTAAACCAAAAAGAAGAGGACTAACGGGAATTGCAAAAGCTCATACACAGTGTCCAAGACTCAAAGGAGTATGGTCTTTTTTATTTTGAGGGTATTTTGAGGATTTTCTGATGGCTAAAAAGCCAAGCTATGAAGAATTGGAATTAAGGGTTAAAACTCTGGAAAAAGAGGCTTTTGAAAGAAAGCAGGATGATGAATTCTTACTGCGTGGGAAGGATTTTTCCGAATCAATAATAGATAGTCTACCAGGAATTTTCTATTTGTTTGATGAGAAAGGCAAATTTATACGATGGAATAAGAATTTTGAAAGCGTTTCTGGGTACTCGGCTGGAGAGATCGCGACAATGAGTCCTCTTGACTTTTTTGTGGGTGTGGATAAGAGGAATATCGCAGAGAGAATTCAAGATGTTTTCATGAAAGGGTCCAGTTCTGCCGAAGCAAACTTTGTATCCAAGAGCGGCTCTGAAACGCTCCTTTATCTTACAGGACATCTCATAAGGATAGGTAATGCAAAATATTTGGCGGGAATGGGAATTAACATCACAGACCGAAAACAGATAGAGGAGACACTGCGGGAGAGTGAAGAGAAATATCGTACCTTAATAACAAACATCCCCGATGTCACATGGACAACTGATTCTGAAGGCAAAACCAGCTTTATCAGCCCTAATATTGCAAGAGAATTTGGCTATGCCCAAGAAGAAATTTATAAGGGCGGTGATAGTATCTGGCTTGGGAGAATCCATCCCGAAGATGTTGGGAAGGTGGAAGAGGCTTTTAAGAAGTTATTTGAAAAAGGAACCATGTTTGATGTTGAGTACCGGATTAAGAGAAAAGATGGGGAGTGGATCTGGTTCCATGATAGGTCAGTAGGGGTCTATGAAAGAGATGGCGTGAAATACGCCGATGGCATTTTTTCCAACATTACCTCTCGCAAACGGAACGAGGAAGCGCTGAAGGAACGTGAGCAGGTTCTCCGGACATTTGTGGCCCATGCTCCGGCAGCTGTTGCAATGTGCGACAGGGAAATGCGGTATATCGTTTACAGCCGTCGCTGGGCCAAGCACTATGGTTTGGGGGAAGAAGATTTGATTGGCCGCTGTCATTATGACGTGTTTCCCGATCTACCGGAACATTGGAAGCAAGAACATCAAGAATGTTTTTCCGGCGGAACTGTGAGTAGGGATGAGGAACCGTTTCCAAGGGCTGATGGCTCCATAGACTGGGTAAAGAGAAAATTATCTCCATGGCGGGATGACGCCGGTAAGATTGGTGGGCTCATTATGTTTACCGAAGTCATAACGGCACATAAAGAGGCTGAGCAGACGTTGCGGGAGAAAGAGCGGTTTCATGAGGGACTACTCAACGACATGATAACGTTTGTCGCGGTGTTGGATCCGGGCGGAGACGTCATCTTCGTGAACAACACGCCGCTCAAGGTGGGAGGCATCAAACTCGAAGATATAATAGGGAAGAAGTTTTTCGACGCCTTCTGGTGGGCACACTCTGACGAAGTCCGGGAGATGATCAAGCGCGACATTGAGCAATGTGCCTCTGGAGAATCTATAATCCATGATGTTCCGATTCAGACAGCGGACGGATCCTTGATGTGGATCGAATTCAGCATGCACCCAATTCACGATGAATACGGCGTTGTCCAATACTTGATCCCAGAAGGGCGCGACATAACAAAGAACAAAGAGGTTGAAGCAGCGCTGCGGGAATCCGAGGAAAAATATAAGAAGCTGTTTGATACCAGTCCGGAAGCCGTAGCTTTGGTCAATGAAGAGGGTAGATTCTTGACTGCAAATCCTTCTATGAAGAAAAGATTTGAGCAAGAGATTGAGGGGAAAACCTGGCACGAACTAATGCCAAAAGATATTGCAGACAGTCGTTTAGAGCAAGCGAGGCAGGCGATCAAGAATGATGAGGCGGTATTTTTTGAGGACGCCAGGGCCGGCAGATACATGGAAAATTATTATGTTCCAGTCCCCACTTCTGGTGAAAAAGGAACATTCCAGGTCATTGTCAGAGACATTACCGAGCGCAAACAGGCTGATGCGGCGCTGCGGGAATCTGAAGAAAAATTCAGGTTAATTTCCGAACAGTCATTGTTGGCCATAGGCATCATCCAGGATGGACATATCATCTATGCCAACGAAATGTATTCCAAACTTACCGGATATTCCTTAGAGGATATCTATGGATGGGAACCCTACGGGTACGCCAGGACCGTGTACAAGGACGATATTCCATTGGTCATGAAACAATCCCGGAAAAAGCAGGCAGGCGACGAGGATGTTATTACGAATTACCAGTTCAGGGGATTCACAAAATCGAAAGAAATAGTTTGGTGGGATCTCCATTCAAACACCATAACCTACCATGGAAGGCCTGCTGACCTTTTTACACTTATTGATATAACTGAAAAAGTAGAATCAGAAAAAGAGAGGGTGGCGCTACAAACCAAGCTCCAGCATTCCCAGAAGATGGAGGCCATAGGAACCCTCGCAGGAGGTGTGGCCCACGATCTCAACAATATCCTGGGTGGTCTTGTAAGCTACCCTGAATTGTTATTGTTGCAACTCTCCCTAGACAGTCCTTTAAGAAAGTCAATCCTGACCATACAAAAGTCAGGAGAAAAAGCAGCAGCGGTTGTTCAGGATCTATTAACATTGGCGAGGAGAGGCGTTGTTGTCACTGAAGTGGTCAATCTGAATGATGTTATCGCTGAATACCTGAAAAGCCCCGAGCATGAAAAGCTTCAATCATACCACCCCGGTGTTCATATGGATGCCCATCTCGAAAAAGACACCCTCAACATACTGGGGTCATCCACTCACCTCTCCAAGACCGTCATGAACCTGGTTTCCAATGCCGCCGAGGCCATGCCCGAAGGCGGGAAAATCTACATATCCACAGAGAACAGGTACGTTGACAGACCTATAGGCGGGTATGGCAATGTAAAAGAGGGCGATTATGTGGTTCTTATCATCTCCGATACCGGAACCGGGATTTCTCCGGACGATATGGAGAAAATCTTCGAACCGTTCTATACCAAAAAGAAGATGGGAAGAAGCGGAACAGGCCTGGGCATGGCGGTGGTATGGGGAACGGTAAAGGATCATAACGGATATATCGATGTCGAAAGCACTGAAGAGGAAGGAGCGACATTTACCCTTTATTTTCCGGTAACCCGTGAAAAATTGCCTGAAAATGAATCCCATCTCGCCATGGGGTCTTATAGCGGTGATGGGGAATCCATTTTGGTCATAGATGATGTGGAAGAACAAAGGAAGATTGCCTCAGGAATGCTGAAAGAGCTGGGTTATTCGGTCGCAATGGTTTCAAGCGGGGAAGAGGCTGTTCAATATCTGAAGACCAACAAAGCTGACTTATTGCTATTGGACATGATTATGGACCCAGGGTTAGACGGCCTCGATACCTACAGGAAAATCCTCGAAACAAATCCCGGGCAAAAGGCGATAATTGCCAGCGGATTCTCTGAAACTGACCGTGTCAAAGCGGTTCAGAGTCTGGGCGCAGGAGCTTACATAAGAAAACCGTTGCTACTGAAAAAGATCGGGATTGCTGTTAAGGGAGAACTGGAAAAATAGGCAGTTTTTGGCCTTTTTCCCAATGCTACAGTTCTGTCCCAATTCATCATAAAAGTTGGATTTACCTGAGGATGAAATACAATAAGGAGTCTGTCTGATCGTCAAGATTCCAAGAAAATGATTTGATGGCTTCCTGGAATGCCGTTGTTTTCTTGTGGCAGCCCATCCTTCTTATTTTTCAAGGCTGCAAAGAAAAGATCCACGCGCACCCGAGAAGCCTGTAGGTTAAGTGCCATCCAACTTTCATTTTTAATTTTAACCTTTGTGGGGTTTAATCCCGCACCTGGTTTATTCGTTAGTGTTAAAGTTGACCCATGGCACTCAAGAGAAATTTATGCTAAACTGGCGCTCATGTCAAGACCGATTTTCACGAAATTTAAGCTACCGAAATACGCATGTGATATTCATTGTATCAATCAAATAAAAGCTCCCAAAGGGGTGTAATTCATGGCTGTCGAAGGAAAACAATGGATTCTCACTTGGGTTGCACTACCTCATAGTAACGATTCGAAGCCATGCCTGCAAACAAAACCGCACCGGGGCAGGGCGCCACGAGCTTTTTTTTCCACTTTGAACCGATGATGTTGAAAAGCTCCAGACAGGCGGAACAGATATGGGCGGTTTTCCCAAGAGAGTAGGGAATCGGCTCCCCGTCTTCAAGAAAATATTCCGGCTCGATGAAGTTGGCATGGTTGGCGCAATGGGTGATGAAAAGTTCTTCATAGCTTTTGCCGTGAATTCCCATAATCTTCAGCCAGCGGACATTACGCCCTTTCTCTTCGTTATCAATCTTATCCCATGCATCCGGCTTTGATGCCTGATAGCTTTCGCGATCCAGAAGGGCCAGCTGCTTCGATCGGTCTGGAAATTTTCGGCAGCGGAACTTGGAGTCACGAATGAGGGCGTCTTCCACAAGGCCCCATGAGGCCAGGTTCCGGGAGCTGACGACCAGGGTTTGGCCGAAATATGGGGATGTTCTGTACCAGGAGAGCTGCCTTTTGCAGAGGGTATATTTTTCCCAGGCATCGGGCGGTACATAGCCCAGATCAACTTTTTTAGAAAGGGGAACACATACCGCCTTTTTGGCCTTTTGCATCAAGATTCCCTTTTCAGCGGCCATGATCTTTACGCGGTCAAAGAGCGCCGCATCCATCCAGTATATGTATTTCATGAACTTGCCGATGATGTTTCCTCCTGAAGGGGTTTGTCGGGTTTCGGTTCACGTGTTTTCCGGGTCTTTCTGACCTTTCGCTTCTTTTCAGGCTCTTCAGCTTTTTCATCCTGAAGGGACGACTCTACCAGGAAGCTGATATCCCGCATGATCAATGGAGAATTGGTGGCGGTGATGCCGACCTGGAGCCCTTGATAGCAAAAAGGGCAGGCGGAGACCAGTTCTTCCGCCCCGGTTTCCTCTGCTTCCCGCACTCGCCGCTGGGCCATTTTGTTCTGAATGTCCGGATATCCCGATTTGAGGCCCCCGCCGGCGCCGCAGCATCGGGAATATTCCCGGTTCCGGGGCATTTCGATGAGTTCCAGACCGGGAATGGCCTCCATGATAAAGCGGGGATCATCGTACACACCGGAGGCGCGGCCCAGGTGGCAGGGATCGTGATAGGTGACCTTTTTTTCCACAGGGGTTTTGAATTTCAGTTTCCCATTCTCGTAAAGGCGGCGAAGGAATTCCGCTGTGTGGAGAACCTCGAAGTTGAGGTTTTCCACTTTGGGGTAGTCTTCCTTGATGGTTTTGAAACATCCCGCACAGGAGGAAATGAGGGTTTGAAAACCTGCTTCATGGAACATCTGGATGTTGTCGCCGGCAATCCGTTCAAACTCAGGATCCCCCATTCTGAGCATGACGCTGCCGCAGCATTTTTCGTCCTTTCCAAAGACCCCGTAGTCAATGCCCAGGGTCTCCAGGATATTGATGGTACTGACCGCCACCTGCTTGACGTTAATGTCGTAGGCTGCGGTACACCCCAGAAACAAAAGGACCTTGGCCCCGGTTTTTTTCATTTCTTTGGGCAGGTCCGCGATGAGCCCTTCCTTTTTGGCCCGCCTGGCCCATTTGGTGCGACCGACCCGGGGTTGCTGCCAGGGGTTGTCGTAGCTTTTAACGCTTTTCACCAGGACCTTCTGGGATTCCAGAGGCCCGTAATCCGCGCGAACGATGAGACGACGGATATCCTCCCACAGGTTGACCGTGTCGATCTTGGCCGGACACACGATGTGGCACTGACCACAGGTGGAGCATTCATAAAGATTCCGAACAAAATCCTGCACCTGAGCATCATTGACCTCCTGGTATCCGAAGACTGCGGCGATCAGTTTTTTTAGCGCCCCCGGACCCTTTTCGCTCTTGACAATGCGGCCGATAAGCCCCTGCTGGGAGCGGATAATGCGAAGAAAATCCGTCACTTTGGCCCTGGGAATAATGTTTTCCCTGGCATCCTGGTCGTAAACCGGACACCAGGTGAGACATTCGCCGCACCGGGTACAGGCATCCAGTTCGATGAGCCGACGCATGTCCAGATTGGAAATGAGGATGTCCCGGACTTCCGCTTCCGGTGACGGCGGGGACGGTTCCTCGGTCTTTACAATGGATTCGTTTTCAGCCATTTTTTCCCTTAGGGTTAAGTGATGCGAATCATTTCATTTTATAGTTCAACAGCAGTGTAAGGGGTGTATTAAACATATGCCGCATTTTCCCAAAAGGCAGGTACGCCACGAAAATCGCACCCACCACAGCGTGGGCCCACCATATATACGGATAGACAGCGGTCCACTGTACTGTTGTCAGCGAAAGCAACCTGGAGAGGGGATAACCGATAAAGGAATAGAGCCCCGTTTCGGGGGGGAGTTGCGTCATCAGCAACCGTGCCCCTTCCGCCAGAAATCCCAACAGGACCAGGAGTCCGATCAGGAGCAGGGCCAGATTGTCTTTGGTCTCAGCGACCACATGGGGGGGCTTGATGATGAACCGCTGAAGCGCTGCCAGCAGGATACCCACCAGTATTAAAATGCCGCAGAGGTCATTTACAAATGCCGTGAAACCGCTGTTTTTGTCAATCAGGATGACAGCGAGCGAACTTTCAGGACCGATGCGGGAGACAAAAAAGGTGAATACGCTCAACAGGAAACGGAAAAGGATGGGCAAAAAGATGAGGGAGTGAATGAACCATCGTTTCACACTTTCCTGAAGAAGTCGCCGCTGAAGGATCACATCCAATAAAATGGTTTTCAGAATGGTAAAGAAATCCCTTGAGAAAATTGTGCCCCAGATCGATTCAGATGCCAGCCCGATTTTGCGATGCACTGATTTTTCTTCACCCTGAACACTCCCCTGAAACCAGAAATGAAGCGTGGCAAGAATCCCTATAATGAGCAGAATGAATGCCACCCAGAAAACAGGCCCGCCCATGGTCAGCGATACATCGTGACACATGATGCAGATGAAGCTTTTGGATGGAAGAATTATGTCGGCTGCGCCCACCTTGTTTCCCCGGGTGTGGCAGCGCTGGCAGAAATCCGCCCGGTCGGTATCCTGAAAGGCATGGTCGGTGAGGCCGATGGGCATGTTTTTGCCATTGATGTGGGCCAGACGGACCTCGTTGGCGTTTTTATCCAGATAAACAAATTTGGAAACAGAGTGGCAGGCCTGGCAGCGAACCCTCAGGTGCGGTGCGTGGATTTCGCCCGCGCCATTATGGAAAGGATGGCAGCTAAGGCATTGTGCGCCTTCTTTTGACTGATGGGGGGATCTTGCAACGTCCGTGTGGCACTGAATACACCCCACGAAAGCATGACGTCCCTTTCGAATCTCTTTAGGGTCAACTTTCAGGGAAACTTTCTCTTTATCGAGAGTTTTTGTGCAGGAATCCTTCTGGTGGCATTCCAGACAGAAGGCCTGGGAAGCAAAAGCGCCGGCATTGGTCTCTACATTGGGCAGGCGGTGGCAGTCCAGACAATCCCGCGCTTTCCCTTCCAGAAGAGGAGGCATCATGGGGTTCGGTTTATTTGCTTCGGCGCTCCAAATGAAAAGTGTCAGGAGAGATGCCGAACAGATACTCAGAAATAAAATCCCTTTGATAAACCGTCCCATCACTCGTTTTCCCATCTTATTCCTGTTTTATGATGTTGGCGTGCATTCCGCATTCCGCAATCCGATATCCGCATTTGTCAAAGGCTATCCAATTCCCCGGGGTGTTCATGCATCATCTTTTCCCGTGTGGTTTTTCCGGTGAAAATGGTTTTATCAACGGGGAACGTCTCCGGCCTCAAATGGGTCGAAATCAGATGAACCACAAATTTCAGGGCCACGGCAAGAATGGCTTCGTACAGGTGAAGCACCTGGGCCAGATTGATGAAATACCCTGGGAGAAGCGTGGAGAAAAATTCCGGAAACCACAGAAACAGTCCGGTAAGCCCCATGGTGTTCATGCCCAGGAAGAGGGCCAGATAGTCAAACTTTTCCCAGTAGGTGAAACGATTGAACCTCGGCGTGCGTCGTTTTCCAAAAAAATACCCCATGTGCTGAAACATGTCCCTGATGTCCTGGACTCTTGGAAAAAGGGACTGGGGCCCAGTGATACTCCCTTTGAGCACCAATTTGAAATAGAAAAGCCAGATAATATGCACCACTACGCAACCGTAGGTGATGACCGCAAAGAAACGGTGCAGCCAGGCAAGGTGTGCGGCGCCCCCTACCAGCCATGCGAACCCACTGGCCCACCACTGGTCACTGAACTTTAGAGAAAAGCCGGTGACTGCAAGCCCGGTAAACCCGATCATCACCGCCACATGCAGCAGGCGTTGAAGGGGCGAGAAGCGAACAAAAGTTTCCGGGGATTGTTTTTCCATAGCACTCATTTATGTTTCCTCAATTTTTCGTGAAGTTCCCTCAGCAGCCAGATGAAGCTGTGACCGTAAAAGAAGCCCACCACCAGGATGACCAGGATGGACATCAGCACGGTAACGATGCGGATAAGGGCCACATGTGTTCTTTTCTCAGTGTCATCTTCGGGCAGATCCTGAATCGTGGGATGAATGACCACCTGAGCAAACCCTTCCGTCGCTTCGGGGTGGCACCGCTGGCAGGCGGCGAGGGCCTCTTTTTTATCTTTGAGGGACAAGCAGTGGTGCGCCCCATGGCAATCGGTGCAGAACGCTGCATTTTTATCCCCCAGATTCACGGCCGCTTTGCCGTGATAGTCATCCAGGTATGTGGCAGCCTGGGCGGGGTGGCACGCGCCGCAGACCGAAACCATTTTTCTTCCGATTTCCACACGGGACAGGTGGGCCTTGGCGTAATGGCCCGAATGGCAGTTGCCGCAAGTGGGGGCTTTTTTGCTTTCAGGGAGTTGTTCCAATTTGGCGAGGGAATCGGTTTGTTCTTTTTTCAGTGCCTTCGCGTGAGCCCCTTCAAGGTATTGTTCATACGAGGGCTTATGACAGGATTGGCAGCGCTGGTAGTTGTATTCACGGTTGGCATAAGCCTTCAGGAACGCGGGATTCTCTGAATCGGGATGCATGGTCCCGCCCTGTTTCATATCCCCGTGGCATTGCTCGCAGGAAAATGTGCCATGGGCGGATGCGGCAAAACGTCCCATGTCCACAAACCAGCCGGGTTGTCCATCGGGTGTGATGGCCGCTTCCAGACCTTGGGGCCCCAGCAGGGCCGTAAAGAGCATCAAGCAGAAGAGAAGTCTGCGCCCGATCCGTTTTTGTTCAGGCAACCATTTTTTTGTTTTGACCATAAGAGGCTTCATATTGATTTTCCCGAACCCAATGAAATAATTTACTTCTGAAATAAATTTCCAGAAAAAGAGCACTGGTTTTGCTCAAAAGGCTGAACAGCAATGTGGCGGTTTTAAGCGTGTCCGCTTTTTGGGCGCCCGTTTTCTGGTCCAGGGCTTTCTTGATTTGTCTGACGCTTTTTGTAACATGAAGGGCTGTTTGAACCAGAAGGTCATCCTGACCTGCCCGCACTAAAATACGCCTTTCCTTTTCAAAGGATCTGATGCGCTGCCACAGGGCTTCCAGGAAAACGCGGATTTTGCCGGCTTCGTAGACCTTGCTGCCGATGGTCCATTTGAGCGGTGTCATTTCAAGCCCTGCTGCCACAATCCTTGAGTTACTCAGTTCCCGTTTGAAGTCCCTGATGAATCTTTGTTTCTCGGAACCCGAAAGAATGTTCATTCCATCTTCAGGGTTTGCAGTTGGTGCAGTCTGATTGGGCAGATCCCACATCATGGCATTTGCTAAAAAAAGATTGGCCTTCAGAAAATGGGGATGTTCGAAATGAGGACCGTAAAGGTGAAGATGGCCATGTCCCATTTTTTCCCGGATGACTGCCGCGTTTCCCAGAAGGGTGTTTTCCGCCAGCTTTTGATCCACCAGAAAAAGCGTTTTATCCGTAAACGCCGTGTAGGTGGCCATGACGGAAGCAGGGTTGGTAGCGGTCATGGGAGGTCCCCCGTAGAGGGGTGCCGTAAATGTTGCGGATTCCCCGAAGGGGGGTAGGCCGCTGGTGGTCACCTCAACCGCTTCTCTGACCGGGTGAAAAATAAATGAGCACCCGTAACAGGTGCAGAATTTTTCCTTCATGCCATGGGATTCGGGAAGGGTTTTGGTCAAGTTGGTGATTTTGGCAGGAACAAAATTGAAATGATTCAGGTGTTCCTTGGAGGAATTAAGCGGAAGATAGGCGCCGGCGCAGGACCCAAGATAAAGTCCTCCGCGGGTGATAAATGTTTTGAGCTGCTTGGCCCCTTGGGGTCCCAGGGCTTCGGCAATGGCAAAAGTATCGCCCCCGGAAATGGTCAGGACATCCACTTTTTCCAGACTATCTCCCGCCAGGTCGGCCTGTGTCAAAAAGCCGAGGTTGTAAAATCCCAGGCGCTCAAAAACCTCAACGAACCAAAGCCACGAGTGGGATGCGCCTTTACCCGTGTAGATGCCGATTTTCGGAATTCTGAATTCCGTCTCCTGACTCCTGGATTCCATCTTTCTTGGCTGCTGCGAGCCCGATTAGAGCGAATTTGTGTTTTTATTTCCGGAATTTTAAGCCAGAATATCCCCAATCACCTCGTCCAATGTGTCCGGGGTGAACTCCATTTCCGTGCCGAGTCCGGCCAGATCCAACAGTTTTTCTTCCGCCAGTTCGGTGGCCATTTGAAACCAAATGGGGTGAAGGCCCAGGATGTAAGCTACCGCCTGTTGTCTTTCCCAGTTTGTGTTAATGTCCTGACCCACGGCTGCCCAGGGACTGAAAGGGCTTTTACCGGTGCTCTCCACGGGGCCCTTGAGATCGGGGAAGCTTTTTTCGATTTCCTCCGGGCTGGTGAGTCCGGATTTTGCGCTCAGTTCAGCAACCCCGGCCCCATCAATGCCGTACTTGGCGCAGGCCTTGAGAACCACTCCTGCGTCTTTTGCGGAAAGCCCTGCTTTTTTGAATGCGACCAGCGGAAATATATCTGTGAGCAGAACCCCTGGTTCTGTTACGGTGGTTTCTTTCAGAAGGGCAGGGTCCTCATCGGTAAAGATAAACGTGTTGGTGGCAACGGGCGTATTAAAGCAGGCCATGTGCCGGTGTGTCAGGGGCCCGATCCAATCGCCCAGATCTTCTTCTCCCAGTGCCGCTGATGCTGCTGCGATGCCCTGTTTTTGGGTGGTGGAGTTGGATCGAATGGCGGCAATCAGTTCCGCGCAGTCTTCGATAAAGGCTTCGGGTTCGGATATCTCCAGCAGCCCCATGCCTCGAATGGCGATGAGCTTGAGGTTCTTTTCACCGCACAGCTTGCCAAAGCCAAAACGGTCGGCGCTTTGCCAGTAGTTGATGCCGATCTGAGCCAGGTCCGAGGCATTTTCTCCGGCCTGACCGATGCTCAGCACCTGGATCAGGTCGTCCCCCATTTCACTGCGAATATGATCTGTGGCGGCCCAGGTGTCTTTTCCCCACAGGTCGCCGGCATCGTTGATATCGAGTATTCCGTCATGGATCCAAAGATAGACGGGCTTATCAGCGCTGCCTTTGATCACGATATAGTCAAACCCGGAGTATTTCAGCTCTATGCCCGCATCGAGATTCAAGGGGACATGAGAGACTTTTCCGGTGGAAGGGCTTTTAGCGGTCATGAGGCCCAAAGACGAGCCGGGGACCAGTGTCCCGGTCAGCAGTCCGGTTCCCAGGACAATCGGCCCGTTTTCAGTAGGATGGGCGGCTGCATATTGATCATAGAGATGTTTGGTGATACCGGCCCCGCCGATTTTATCCAGTACGAGATCCTCGTCCAGTTCGTCTTCGGTAATGTCACCGGTGTTCAAGTCCACGATGGCGATTTTATCGGATGCCAGATATTCCATAATGTTGTCTCCTTAGTTCCGTCATTTAGGCCATGGAAATTGCACCAGTGGGGCAAAATGTGATGCAGAGCGGGCCATCGTCCACATCATCACAGAGGTCGCAGGATTCCCTGAGCAGCATGGGTTTTGCCGAGGCATCCGCTTCTTTCTCGGGATCCTGTTCTTCTCCGATCCGGTTTATTTCAATACCCTCGGGGCGGGCAGCCACCAGGCTGTCCTCCTCTTTTAGAATGATGCCCACATAATTCTTCTTCTCACGTCCCCGGTAAGGTACGATGCATGATGAGAGAAAGGCGAAGGCATCGTCCCGGTGATATCCACAGGCCAGCTCACAAGCCATGCAAGCGGTACATTTTAACGCGTCAATCTGAATTCCCATGAAAAGATCCCTCCCTTGTGTAAAAGCTGTCCTGGTCCAAAAGGTCGCGTGTTTATCTTCCTGATATGGCGTTCAAAATACAATCATCAGTACATTCTGGTACCTAGCCCTAGTGATATATGGGGTCCGTAAGAAAGTCAAATAATATTTTATAATATTTAGTATATTATAAATATTATAATATTTATCTTGACACGTCCTTTTCTCTTCTGTATTGGTATTAGGAAAAAATCCCGTCTTTCCGCAGCAACCGTTATGTTTAAAACCGCCAGCAAATCAGAAAAAGTTTCGGATAAAATCATAGCCCAGATTCGGGATGCCATCCTTTCGGGACAACTGAAACCCGGGGACAGTCTGGCTTCTGAAAAAATATTGATGGAGCAGTTTGAGGTCAGCAAGGCCACCATGCGCGAAGCTCTCAGGGTTCTCGAAGTGCTCGGGCTGATTGAAATTCGTAAGGGTATCGCCGGCGGTGCTTTTGTGGCCGAGGTGGATATGAAAACCACCATTCACAGCCTCATCAATTTTATCCATTTCCAACCGGTTTCCATCAGGGAAATCACCATGCTGCGGTATTTGATTGAACCGACTGTAGCCCAGATTGCCGCATCCAGGATAACGGATGTTGATGTGCAGAACCTCAAAAAAATCATCGGCGAAACGATTGGGTCCGGCGGATCAGAGCTTTCCAAGGAGATTGGGTTCCATCGTTATCTGGCCAGGATGGCGGGTAACACGCTTCTGACGTTGATAATCGATTTTATTGATAACCTTTTGGAAGACATCAAGGGCCGTCTTGAACTGGGAACTGAATTTTACACGGAAGTTCGCGAGGCGCATCAGACTATTTTGGAGTGCCTGATAAAAAAGGATTCGGTTGGGGCCGGGAATGCCATGTCAGAGGACCTTCTGCATGTGGGGGAACAGTTATGCAAGGTGGATGGCAGTATTCCTTTTGATTCCCGGGAGTTGCTGGAGCAATTGTAACCAAATATTTTGAGGAGAAAAAAATGCCTGAAGAACCCAAAAAACTGAAATATTGTGTTGGCGGCCAATGGCTGGAGTCCAAAACCGAAAAATACATGGATTGTTTTAATCCTTCAACCGGGGAGATCATTGCAAAAGCGCCATGTTGCACCTCCGAAGAGGTGGAATCGGCTATCGTCGCTGCCAAAGCGGCCTTTCCGGAATGGTCCGCTACGCCCGCATCCAAACGTGTTCAAGTGCTTTATCGGATGAAAGCGCTTGTGGACAAACACTTAGAAGAGCTCACACATCTCCTCTGTAAAGAAGAGGGTAAGAACTGGAGCGAGTCCATGGGGGATGTTTTGAAGGTGAACGAGGTTGTGGAGTTTGCCTGTGGTATTCCTCACCTGATGAAAGGTGTTTCGGGCATGAATGTGAGTGTGGGGTATGACACGGTCATGTACAATGAACCCTTGGGTGTTTTCGCGGGGATCGCTCCCTGGAACTTTCCGGCCATGATCCCCCACGGCTGGATGACACCGCTCTGTATTGCCACGGGAAACACCATTGTTCTGAAAGCAGCCAGTTTTGTTCCCGAGACTTCCATGAGACTGCTGGAGCTCTGGCAGGAAGCCGGGCTCCCCGACGGGGTTGTGAACCTGGTCACCACAAGCCGAAATGAAGCGGAAATCCTTCTGAAGCATCCCGACATCAAAGGCGTTTCCTTTGTGGGCTCAACCAAAGTCGGTAAACATATTTATGCCACGGCGGCGGCCAATGGGAAACGCGTCCAGGCATTGACCGAGGCCAAAAATCATGCCCTGGTGCTTCGGGACTGCAAACTGGAGCGGACTGCAAGGGGAATTATCAATGCCTATTGTGGGTGCGCGGGGGCCCGGTGTATGGCTTGCCCGGTGGTTGTGGTGGAGGACTCTATCGCCGATGAGCTCATTGCGCTTCTCAAAGAATTTGTTGGCGAATTAAATCTGGGGCCTGCCTACGATCGTGAAACCGGAATGGGCCCCATCATGAACGAGGGGCACCTGAAGTTTGTGACGGACTGGATACAGAAAGGCGTGGACGAAGGCGCCGAACTCATTGTGGACGGAAGAAATCCGGTTGTTCCTGGATATGAAAATGGATTCTACCTTGCGCCTTCCATTTTTGACCATGTGACGGAAGAGATGTCCGTGGGCCATGATGAAATTTTTGGGCCGGTCCTCTGCATTAAAAGGGTGAAAAACTTTGAAGAAGGTCTTGCCATCATGAACGCGAGCCCATTTGCCAACGGGTCGGTGATCTATACGCAAAATGGTTATTATGCCCGGGAATTTTCCAGGAGAACCGATGCGGGAATGGTGGGAATTAATGTGGGTATTCCCGTTCCGTTGGGGATCTTTGGATTTACCGGCCATAAAGATTCCTTTTTTGGCGATCTTCACGTCATGGGGATGGATGGCATCCGTTTCTTCACGGAACAGAAAAACGTCACAGCCACCTGGTTCCCCGAAGACACGGAAGTGACCGGAAAGGTGGATACCTGGGACGGAACCATCTCTTCCATGCCCGAAGAGTCCAAATAATCGCGGAAAGCCGATAGCATTACCAATCGCACGGGTTGAAAACATTTACGGAGGGTGTGTTCGATGGTTGCTAAGGGAGAAAACAAGATCTTAGAAGAACTCATTTCTATTGTTGGGAAGGAGAATGCCACCGCGGAAAAGCATATCCGCTATGCTTACTCCTACGACCTTTCCTTTGTGAAACCGAAGTTGCCGGATTATGTGGTCATGGCGACTACGGTTGAGCAAATTCAAGGCATCATGAAGCTTGCCAACAGGGAAAAAATTCCCGTTGTGCCGTTTACCGCCGGCACCAACATCGGTGGATTATGTATCCCCGAAAGGGGCGGCATTCTCCTGGACCTCAAGCGCATGAACAAGATTATAAAGATTGATGATGAATCCCATTACGCTGTTATAGAACCCGGTGTATCACACGCACAACTGGCCACCGAGCTGTACAAATACAACCTCAGGTGGAGCTGGCCTGTGGGGCCCCCTTCGGCTTCATCTTCCTCCTGCGCCATCAGCCATGGGATCGGGGGTCTGAGTGGTCGATACGGATTAAACAGTGAAGAGATTACCAGTATGGAAGTGGTCCTTCCCACGGGTGAGCTGGTCCGGGTGGGTTCCTGCGCCATACAGGAAGATGCCTGGCACAGCGTACTCCCCCTTCCACAGCTCGACGGGCTTTTCAAGGGATGGCTCGGGAGCAGCGGAGTGGTGACGAAGATCGGGCTGCGGGTACATCCCATTCCGCCGGTTTTGAAAGTATTTACCGTTTCCACCCAAAACATCGAGGATATGGTTTCCTACATGGTAAACCTGGGAAATTATGAAATCTGTGATGACCTGACGGCGGTCTCCTGGTGGTTGGCTCAGGTTCCCATCCCTTCTCCCTACATCCCCAAACCGGATGATGCTCCGGAATGGTTCTGTTTCGGTACCACTTTTTCCTGGACAGAAAAAGAGAAGGAGGCCCGGGAAGAGATCTGGGAGATGGCCCTTTCGGAGGAGCAGAAAAAAGGCACCTCCATCCAATACGCCGAATATCCCGAAGAGGCGCTGAAGGCAAGAACCCAGCTTCCCAGCCAGATTGTGGGAAGCACGAAAAACTATACCAAAATGGCCGGTGGCGGGATTTCCTGGCCGGGTACTTTCACGCCCGTAAACAAATGGGCGCCTGTGTACAATAAATGGAAAAAGATTCTCATTGACCATGATCTTTCTCCTTCCGTTCGTGTCACCAATTATCGAGGGGTTCATTATGGGATGCTGAGGGCGATGATTCCTTTTAATAAGAAGAGCCCTGAGGCAACGGAAAACGCGAGGAAAGCGATTGTCGAATGCTTGAAAGTGGATCTGGATGTAGGTGGAATTCCTTACAAACCGCCTGTTGATTTTGCGGCCGAAATCAATAGTCGTGCGCACCCAGGGTATTTGTCCCTGTTGAAACGGGTGAAGAAGATGCTGGATCCCAATGATATTATGAATTCAGGCAAACTGGGCATATGACAGTTCAGGTCCCTTTATCCTAAGGAGGTCAGTATGGAATGGGATATATCCACTCTTGAAGAGTTGGAAGATAAGATATGGAGATGCACAGCCTGCGGTAACTGCAAGACAGCCTATAAATTCGGCCCCCCGCCACAATTTGGTGAAATCTGCCCTGCCGGTGTGGAGTTCGGTTTTGACGGCATGATGGCTTCAAAGGGAAAAATCGCTTTTGCCAGGGGTATACTGGATGGGGAACTGGAATGGACCGATGATTTTCTTGATGCCATGTATAAGTGTACCATATGTGGCGGCTGTCAGAATCAATGCGAACTTGATCACAAACCGTTTATTCCCGAGATCATGGAAGCCATGCGTCGAAAGGCCGTAGAGGATGGCGCCGGCCCCATGCCTTCCCAGAAAAAAATCATCCAGTCCCTAAAGGATTACAACAATCCATACCAGGGTCCCAGGAGGGTTCGCACAGACTGGACCCGACCCTTTAAGAAGGCCAAGAAACCCATGAAAAATATTAACAAAAAACCAGCCGAAATCCTCTACTATGTGGGGTGTACCGGCGCTTTTAATCTGCCCGCGAGAGGTGTTCCCACAGCGACGGCTTCCATATTTCAAAAGCTGGGGCTTGATTTCGGGATCCTCGGGGAGAATGAAATCTGTTGCGGTTCCACCGCCATGAGAATCGGTGATGCTGAGGAATTCAAACGGGTGGCGGAAGCGAACCTGGAAATGTTTCACCGGCTCCATGAAGAAAAAGGTGTGAACACCATCGTCACGTCCTGCGCCGGTTGCTACCGGGCTATCAAGAAAGATTATATCCTCGCTGCGGATTATGATAAATTGATGGAGGGAATCAAGCTCATACACACCACGGATTTCCTCTATGATCTTTTCAAAAAAGGTGAACTCAAATTTACCGGTGAATTGCCCTTAAAGGTCACCTTCCACGACCCCTGCCACACGGGCAGGCATTTGAACAAATTCGAGGTGGATGAGGATGGGTCAAAACTCTGGAAGGGTGCTTATGTGGGAATGAGCGAGGAAGAGTGCCTCTATGATATTCCGAGAGAACTCCTTCAGGCCATCCCCGGCATTGAACTTACGGAAATGGAACGGATCCGGGACAACTCCTATTGCTGCGGCGGGGGCGGGGGCGTCATGACCGGATACGGGGATTGGGCCGCCAAGAATGCTTCCAAACGGATCGAGGAGGGCATGCGAACGGGGGCGGAAAAAATGGTTTCCATCTGCCCGTTCTGCCATTACAACTTAAACGAAGGCGCAAAACGGATCGACAGCGAGATGGAGCTGGTGGATCTGGTGGAGCTGATGGATCAGGTGACCGTGGATAAGGAGATGACGAGAAAAGTGCGGGAGGTGTAAAATGGCAACAATGGGTTTAAAAGAAAGGTTCTGGAATCGGCTCAACGGAAAAGATGTGGACATGACCCCTTCGGGGAGTACCACCACCTACGGGGTGGTGGCGCTCATGGATCAATGCGGGTATGCCAGACCCCTTGCGGACACGGACCCGGTGGCCATGACGGAGCTTGCCTATGCCGGACACAAATACGGGAAATTTGAGTGGGTCAAGGCCATGGGTTGGGATATTGTTGGCATGAGCGAAGCCTTTGGATGTAAATTGGGTAACCCCCAGAAAGGCATCCAGTATTCCATTCAGGGACACCCTTACGCCGATGGCATTGAGGACCTTGATTTTCCTTCTGATTTCCTGGAAAGAGGCCGGTTCCCCATGTTTAAGGAACATTTTCGCCTTCTCAAAGAAAAAGTGGGGGATGAGTTGATCATTTTCGGCGAAACGGAAGGCCCCTTTACCTGTGCCGCAAATTTGGTGGGGACCGAACAGTTCATGAAGTGGATCTACAAAAACCCTGATGGGATCGCGAAGGCGCTTGAGGTGACCAAAGAGGCCGCCGTGGCGTCAGAAAATTTCGCCTTTGACAATGGCGCTGATTATTATGTGTTTGCGGAACCCACGGCGGGGCCCGCCCTGTTGCGGCCCAAATTTTTTGAAAAGTTTGTGACGCCTGTCCTGAAAGAAGTGGTGGACCGTGCAAAGGGCCCCGTTGTCCTTCACGTTTGCGGCAATTCAGACGGCGTTATAGACATGATGTGTGATACGGGTGTTGCCGGCATCAGCATTGAAGAGAAAGCGGATATGAAAGCCGCTGTTGCGATCGCACACGCAAAGGGGGTCAAGGTCTTCGGGAATGTGGCAACAGCCACAACCCTGTTCAGCGGAACACCGGAGGAAGTGTATAAAGAGGCGACCGAGGCCCTGGAAAACGGGACCGATTTTGTATGTCCCGGATGCGGGATTGCGCCGCCATCCCCTTTGGAAAACCTGCTTCAGATCAAAAAGGCGAGAGACGACTATTTTAAATAATGCTGTGGGCATGTCCTTTCTAAAAAAGGTTACCCTCTTCTCTGCCGGCTCGTAATCGTTTTTCAGGCGTAAAGCGTTTGGAACAGGAGTTCTGTCATATTCACGATGCGGGGGCCGGTTCTGCAGGTCAGTCCGCAATCAAACTGATAGATTCGTCCGGTCTTCACAGCCGTTAGATTGCTCCATGGCAAATCCGCTTTCAATCGTGACAAGATATTCATGTCCGTCCCGCATATTAAAACCATTTGCGGATCCCACGATCTGAATTTCGAAAAGGGCACCTTGGGATAGGCTTCATGGGTGTCGGTGGTTACGTTTATTCCGCCCCCCCGACGGATGACATCATATTGGAACGAGCGCGGTCCTGCAACAATCAGGGTTCCGTTGCTGAAATCCAATACCCGCGCGACGGTTATCCTGTCACCGGGGGCCAGGTCACGGACTTTAGCATCAAGCACGGCCATTCTTTTTCCGAGCCTTTGAACCAGTGCTTTAGCCTCTGGGTCAATATCCAGCAAAGCCCCCATGGACAACATATCTGCGAAAGCCTCTTCCACAGTGGCCGGGTTGAAAAGCGCCAGAGGAATACCACGGGTTTCAAACGCAGGGACCAAGCGCTGATGGGCGGTTTCAAGTCCCAGGACCATGTCCGGCTTCAGGTTCAGAATGCGCTCCATGTCCGGATCAAACCAGGAGCAAACGTGGGGTCTGGTATGAACTTCGGATGGAAAGTCGCACGCGTCGCTGACCCCGACCACTCGTTGACCCGCCCCCAATGCAAAAATCGTTTCCGTTATGGAAGGGGTCAGTGAAACAATTCTTTCAATCATTTTTTCTCCTGTTTGTTTCGATTCGTGGCCATAATATTGCATTTTTGGAAGGTTTTCCTTCCACGAACAATCTCATCTAATCGTTACGTTCACGTCGGATTCTCTAAACGATGAGATAAGTGAAAGCAATTGATCATTTTCTTCCGGGATCCTGAGACCCATGCGAAAGAAATTTTCTTCAAGCCCCGGGAAATTCCGGCAGTCCCGGATGTACACGCCATTGGCCAATAGATGGGCCAGCAGGTGGTCCAGGTTATCAGTCTTGAGCCATTGGCATAAAATGTAGTTGGCTGAAGGCGGAAACGGGAGGATGCCATCCATATCTTTGAGGGCACGAAAAACCCTTTCTTTTTCCGCATTCATGGCCAGTCGGCTTTTTTGATCATAATCAGTGCACTCTGAGAGAAGCAACGCCACCCGATCGGCGATTCCATTGATGGCCCAGGGTTCTTTGGCGTGTTTCATTCGAGAGATGACGTCCTCATGCCCCACTATTCCACCCAGACGAAGGCCGGCTACGGCATAGAATTTTGTGAGTGAGTTGAGCACCAGAACATTGGGTCTGGGCGTTTCGGTGAGAAGACTTTTTTCCTTCCAGGCATCCAGGAATTGCACAAAAGCTTCGTCGACGATAAACCATTTTTCAGGAAATCTATCGGCCAGTTCCAAAACCACGCTTTTTTCAAATAGGTTGCCTGTGGGGTTGTTGGGGCGGGCGATCCAGAGTGCGTCTGCGTTTTTCATTATCTCCACCATCTCTTCTTCTGGTGGGAGGGCGAAATCGTTACGGGGGGGCAGGGGACACCGAATCACCTGAGCCCCTGCCAGGAGTGAGGCCCGCTCATAATCATGAAATGAAGGGGTTATGATGGCGGCCCGGCGATATCCGAGTACTCTGGCGGCGAGATAGATTAGTTCGGTGGAGCCGTTCCCAGCCAGGAAATTATGTGGGAACACCCCGCAGGTAGACTGATAGTACCGGGCCACGCCATCCCCGTTTACGCTGGGATACTGCTCGATGGTCTCAAACAGTTCCGGCCAGCTTTCTTCGATGATGGGGGGCGGTCCGAAAAAATTGAGGTTGACGCTGAAGTCCAGCACCCGTCTCTCGGGAACGTCCAACCGCTTCATGTCGGTTCTGGGGACCCCACCGTGTATATATTCTGAATCCGAATTGATGGTCATGGGTGATTTTCCTTTTGTTTTGTGCCAGAGCAGGAATTGAATCCGTGGCGAACTCAATTGAAAACGCTCGTTTGCTGGCGTTTCATCATCTGTTCGATTGTTTTGAGGGCCCGGGATGCTTTTTGAGCGTTTCGGCTCCCTGAGCCTGCCTTTTGAAGGGCCGACTGAAAGGCTGTTTTGGCGGAAGCCAGCTGATTCAGCTTCCAGGCGGCGTATCCCGCGTAAAGGCTGTTAACCCCTCCCGGGTCATCCAGCTGTGCCGCCTTCTGAAAAGCCGCCATCCCTTTTTGGCAGTCCTGCTGTTCCATATGCATCCGACCCAACCGGGACAATCGTCTGGCTGTGGGCGCGAGTTTTGCGGCCGTGGCGGCGGCCATCAGGGCGTCTTTCATTAGATGGGCTTCCCCATAGGTGCGGGAAAGGAGATCGAAATCTTCGGCGGTGGGCACTTTTCCAAAAGCACGGACATATGCCTCAGCAGCTTTTCGAGGCACCCCCGCGAGCCGGTAGAGGTTTCCCAATCGTTTCCAGCCTCTCGGTTTAGGCGAATCCAGGCGAAAAGCGACTTCCAGCGCCGCCGCGGCTTTTCTGTAGTTTTTCTGTTCAATGGCCGTCCAGGCCGCCAGCCGCCAGATTTTTTCATCCTGTGGGTATCGATCCAGGAGCTTTTTCAGCGGGACATTTGCTGCCTGGGGTTGGCCCGTCTGTACCAGAGCCGCCACCTGCGCCACACGACAGCTTTTGGACACGTGAGGATTCTTAGCGATCCTTTCCAGTATGGGGAGCGCGCGTTTGGGGGTGTCGTGTTTCAGCCAGAAGACGGCAACTTGAAGACGCATATTTGGGGAGAGGGCAGGCGCGTTTGAATCCACCTTTTCCATGACCACTAAAGCTTCTTCCGGCCTGTCGAGCCTGTCTAAGGTTGAGGCCAGGGCGATTAGCCATTGGGCCTTGGGGCTGGCGTTCGCCTCAAGTTTTAGAAGGAGAGGGAGCGCCTTTTGGGGGGCGCCGTCCTTAAGATGCAGAAGGGCCGCTCTGAAACTGTTGGCCGAGGCTTTTCCCGCGGCGTTCCTACTGGCAAGGGCCTTGGCGGCCTTGTCGTTTTTTTCCAATGTTTCCAGAACATGGGCCAGAGAGGCGCGCCACCTGGGAGCCGGGTTGGCCCTTGCGCATAACCCCTTGAGCAGAGGAATGGCTTTTTTCGTCTCTTTGGCCATGAGCCAAAATACGGCAGCCTGGTATTGAAGATCGGGGTTTTCAGGCCGAATGAGGGAAAAAGCCTTTTCCATGGCTTCCGCCGCCTCGGTAGGGCGCTTCTGCTGGTACCGGACGGCGGCGAGATTCTGCCAGGCTTCACCAAAACAGGGGTCGAGTTTGACGGCCTCCTTAAAAAAAACCTCAGAATCATTAAAGCTCTTGAGCCGATAAGTAACAAGCCCTCTCAGAAATAGGAGTTGAGGATGCGTCTCTGAGGGGTTTTTTCGGGTATAATCCGCCAACAATCTCAGGGCTTTTTGATTGTGGCTCTTTTCCATCTCCTTTTCCGCATGGGTCAAAACACGGTGAAGGTCCACTGAAACAGGCAAAGGCTCTTTAGGGCAATTCTGCGCGGAGACGCTGTTGCCCAGAAACGTGATTACGATGATCAGGATTGTGACGCTCGGGTTTTTCATTACTTTTCCATCTCGAAATTGATGGTTTGTTCCACCCATACATCGACGGGTTTGCCGTCCTTTCTTGCCGGTTTGAAGCGCCATTTGGGAACGGTGTTCATGACGGTTTTATGAAAGACTCCGGAGGGAGATTCCCGTAAAACCGCCAGATTCCGCACACGCCCCTCCTTTGTTACCAGAAAGCGAACTTTGACCCAGCCTTCGACTCCCCTTCGACGGGCTCTGCGAGGGTAGGGCGGTAGGGCCTGCCCCACCGCTCCCGGTTTTGAATCCACTTCTCCCATGGAATATTCGCCGTTTTCAGCCATCCTTGGCGCGGTTTGCGGGGTTGCGGGGGCTTTGGCAATGGTTCGGGGCACGTTGACGGCCAGGGGGACCGATGACGCAAAAAGGGATTTCATGTCGATTTCCAGGATGGGGGCTTCGGGTGTTGTCCGGTCCACGGGCGTGGGCGGGCTCAAAGGCGGCACTTCCATTTCGGGCATTTCCAGCTCAGGGGGCACCATTTCAGGCGGCTCGGGGAGCTCCGTTTCCATTTGGGTTTCCATGGGCGCCAGTTCCAGTTGAGGTAATTCCTCCGGAAGTTCAGGTTCGTCCATGTCCGGCTCCAGCGTTTTGGGCCGCAGGGGCATCATGAGGTTTAACAAGGCGTGTCCCGAAAATTTCGATATGATCCGTTTGTCCAGAAGCACGGGAGCCACGGCAAAAATGGCCGCGTTCACAAGCAGGGACAGTATCAAAGCAACGGCCGAACGATAAACAAGCCGGTCGGTTTTGAGTATGCCCCGGGCGGCACTCATGAGTCACCTCTGACCGTTGACACGGCTATATTTTCGGCGCCCGCCATTCGACACTGATCGAGGACTTGAACCATTCGACCGGTTATACTGTTACGGTCCGCCTCAAGCATGACGGCGCCCGCCGGGTTTTCCAGAAGGAATTGTTCCACAATGCCCCGAACGCTTCTGAGATCCACCCGGTTTTTGTCGATGAAGATGCCCCCATCCTGAGTGACGGCAATAAAGATGCCGGCCGCGTCTTTGGCTTCAGCCGATGCCGCTTCCGGCCTTTGAATTTCCACCCCTGATTCCCTGACAAAAGTGGCGGTCACCAGGAAAAAGATCAGAAGAATAAAAATCATATCGATGAGGGGTGCCATGTTGATTTCGGCATCTTCGTTCTCTTGCCGGTTGATACTTCCGAGGCTGCTGCCGACCCTAAACATGATTCTGTCTCCTTTCCAGCCACTGATCCATGGCACGATAGAATATCATGAGGTCCCCCCGAATATTCTTGATCTGTTTGCGAAGGGTTTGACCCACCAGCAGGCCGGGTATGGCGATCAGAAGCCCTGTCTGTGTGGTCACAAGCGCTTCCTCGATACCCGATGCAAGGGCCTGGGGGTTGCCTGTGCCCTCTACTCCGATTACTCGGAAGGTGTCCACCATTCCCGTGACAGTGCCCAGCAGCCCCAGCAGAGGCGCTACCGCAGCCAAAATCAGTATGGCGCTCATGTGGCGATTAAGAGGGGAAATCTGTCTCTGGACGGCCGCTTCCCACATAATCCGATCACTTTCGGGGTCGAAAAAGCGGTTGTCGAGAAAATAGACGAGGGCTTCGCCTTTAGGGCCTTTATCATTGAGCAATTTGTCTTTAGAGAAGCTGGATTTTTTGTGGGACAGATATTCAATGGCCTGGGAAATTCCCACACGATTTCGCCGAACGCGAAACACCCATAGAACCTTCAGGGCGATCAGATGCCACATCCAGACGGAGACCACGATCAGCGGGAACATTACCGGGCCGCCGGTTTGAACAGAAGCCCATATGTTTTCAAACGTTTCCATCGGGGAGCCTCTGATCCCGCAAAAGCGCTGCGATCAACGCCATGGCTTTTTCCTCCATATCCGAGGCGATGCGGCTGGCCTTTCGTCCCAAAAGGGCGGTAATGACCAATATGGGGATGGCAACGGCCAGACCCAGTTGCGTGGTGATGAGCGCCTCGCTGATGCCGCCGGCCATAAGCCGAGGGTCGCCTGTCCCATGGACGGTGATGACGTGAAAGGTATTGATCATGCCGGTCACGGTCCCCAGGAGGCCCAGAAGGGGGGCGATGGCAGCCAGAACCTTGAGGGCGGGCAGAAATCGTTCAAGACGAGGGGTCTCCTTTAAAATGGCCTCCGCCAGGCTGCTTTCGATGATATCCCGGGGTTGTCCCTGTTGTTCAAGGCCCGCTTTCAGAACATTGCCGGTGGGACGTCCGGACTGGGCTTCGGTGGATTGCACGGCCCCTTTGTAATCGCCTTTTTCCACCAGTTCCGTCACATGGGTCATGAGCCTGTCCGTATTCTGGCTGACCCTGCCCAGAAAAAACAGGCGTTCCAGTACCAGAATGGCAGCCACAAGACCTACAAAAAGGATGGGCCAGATGAGGAGACCGCCGCTTTGAATCTGCTCCCAAAGGGTGGTTCGCCGCGAGAGCTGTTTGATGGCAACGCCCCCTGAAATATCCATGTAGACCGCATCGGTGTCCCCGTTGAAATAGGCTTTGAGATTCCGCCGAACACTCCATCCGGGCGAAGCCGCCGCCAGAAGGCGCCCGGAAGCGGGGCTCATGTTGAGATAACCCGCATTTCCGTCTTCGCGGTAGACGGCCGTGAGATTCCCCAGCCGTATGATCTCGCTTTCCACTTCCCGGCCCTGGCGATCAACAACGGCGCCTTCGCGCTTGATGATTTGCCCTGAGGCCACCATGTCTTCAAAAGCCAGTGCTACCAGGGTCTGAATATCCTGAATCCCAAGGATTTTTTCCGTGTTCAGAAAGTCCTTAAGGGTACTCAGCCGTTTGGGATCTTCAGCGTAAAAGGGGGACCGTTCCGCAAGCCCCGAAAAATCACGCGCAAAATCCCGCAATACGGCATCCAGCTCTTTCATGTGCCCCGTATGGGCGCGAATGTCGCGTTGCAGTTCAAGGCGTTCTTCCCGCATGGAAAGAAGGCGTTTTTCATCCGCCTCAAGGGCTGCATTTTCTTTTTTGATCCGGTCCTTAAGGCGGGTAATGTTTTTCTTCAAGGTGATGCGCTGTTGGGCTGCCTCGGCTTTTGTTAACGCTTTTTCTTCGCGGGCTTTCCCAAGATCTTCCCGAACTTCCCGAACCACCGCTTTGAACTTTTCTTCCTGGGCTGAGAGCCCGGTGGGGAGGAGAATCAGGCATATAAGGGAAAGTACATATTTCACTGGCTTATCTCCTCCACGAGTTCCCTGGCCGGCCCAACGGGCAATTCCACCAATGACACCAGGCGGGAGCGTTCGGTAATTTGAATGACCGCCTGAATGGATCTGGCAAAATGGGGAACAGGTTCATAGCGGCCTGTTTCAAAATGCCATTTCCAGGCGTCCCGGGCGTCTCCGCTGAGGGCAAACAGGGCGAGGCGGCCCACGTTCAGGCGTTGCACGCGAATCAACCTGCCGTCAATTTCAACTTCGGCTTCATCAGGCTCCGGAAAGTAGCCGTACTCCAAGGCGTGGGTGGTCGCCTCAAGCAGGCTTCTTGTTTTCTGTACGATGTTTGCGTCCGCGTTATTGAGGATTTCTGCGACTGAGCGGAGTCGAGGGGCCTGTATTTCCGCCAGCATGGGGAGATCGTTTTCAGAAAACTCCTTTAATTTCTGAAGGGTTTGATCCAGAAAGGGCTCCAACTCATTTCGGATTTCGTCCGCTGCCTGCTCTTTTGCTTTGAGGGTGGTCATTTTTTCTTCAAGATCTTTCATGTAGGCGGCGGTCTTTTCTCTTCGCCATTTAAGGGTTTCCAATTCCTGTTCAAGGGTTTGGATCTCCAAAAGAAGATCCGTCTCCTCTTTGGCCCAACTGTCCGCCAGTTTCTGGCTTTCGCGCCGCACTTCCACTGCCTTTTCCGCGGTCTGTTGGAGCATCGATGCCGATGGAGGTGTTTCGGCGGAGGCAGACAAGGTGAAAAAACCAACAAAAACCGAAAAACACATGGAAACCAGGAAGTAAAAAAGAAGGTTCATCAGGCTGCTCCTTAACAATCTGAAAGCGAACCGCTAACGGCCCTAAACGCGATGCCGTTTAACAATGCGTTGAGGGACATCTTAAGGGGAACAGGAATGTCCTCAAATTTGACCAGATCTCTCAACCGGGGAATTTTTGCGCCGGCGATTTCTTCGGCGATGGTTTTGCACCAGAGTTGATAGCTTGAAAGATCGGTGATCAGTCCCCTGTCATAAGCATCGCTTAATGCAAAAGAGGTTTCTACAAACCCGGCATAGCGCGGTTCCATGAGAATCTCTTCAAGGGCAATGGTCGCCTGCCCCTTTTTGGCCATGCAGTCGCACTGAGCCTCTTTAACCAGTTCGTAGAGGCTGATGTGCCGATCGTGCAACCGTTGGAAAATATTGCGCCCCGTCACAAGAGCGTTTTGTTTAGAAACCGCTTCCAGGACCCCCTGGTATACTGCCCTGGCGATGAGTTCTCCCATCTTGGAGTGCCCGCCGGCAAGTTTAATAGGGATTCCCGTTCCCTGGACCACCAGAATATTGTCGGTTCCCGTGCCCGTGGCCTGGTAACGCCGGGGCGCAGCACTGCTCCTCACATCCAGATCCATCAACGCCGCCGTTTTGGCCTCGGTGGCGCTGATGATGGCCCGGGTCATGGCGCGCGGGGTGAGTTTCATGTTGGAGAGAAGAATCATATTGATGGTTCCAGGCTCATAATATTTGCCCTCGTCTTTGCCCATCCTGAGCGCATTTGATTTGACCCCGGCCGTCACCAGGGCATAGACTTTCATGTCTTTAAATTGTTCCTGGACGATGGCGAGATGGTCCATATTGGCGCCGGTAAAAAGAAAGGAAGATGTATCAGTCGAAACCTGGAGGACACGGTACACCTTGTCACGCGCCCGCGCCAGGCCCGCATGATGTTCAATGGCCCAGCAGGGAGGCGGGGAGTAATGGTTGCCCACGGATTGGATTCCCGTTCGCTCTCCTTCAAGGGTTGAAACCATGGCCTGGGGTTGGGTGAAATCAATTACCAGGGTTTTGTTCAGGAAGTCATTGATGGTGCTGTAAACGATTCGCGCGTCCTTGACATAGTTCAGATCAATATGGATTTTTCGGGTCCTTAATATTTTCCCCTTCGAGAGCTGAAATGCCTTTTTGGAATACAGCTCCCCATAGATTCTGGATGAAAGCCAGCTTACGAAATGACCGGTGTTGGTTGCGGCCCGGCAGGTGAGGGCGCAGGGGAAGAAAAAGATCTTACCGTTTTTTACGGCATCCACATCTTTCCATCCCGGACGATCGAAAAAAGCTTTAGCGGTTTTTCGGTCTCCACCGCATCCGTAGATGACCTGAGGGTTGAATTTTATCCACTCCTCCTTGCTGATAGGGGTCACATTGCCCTTCCTGCCCAGCTGAGGGGGTATGCCTCCGGCGGCCCGGATCATTTCATTTTGAAATGATCCATCTCCTGGCGTCATTACCGTGTCCCGGCCCATCAATCGAATGACCCGTTGTCGTTTTTCCGGAGGGATCCGTGCCACTTTCCGGGCAATGGTTTGCAGTTGCTCATTAATGGACTGAACCAGGGCCTCGGCTTGTTCTTCCTTTTTGAAAATTTTCCCCAACAGGAGAATCTTTTCATGGCTGTCTGCAATGGACTTGGTTTCGAGTTCAACGAGCTGACAATTGCCGTTCTTAAATTTCTCCTGAACTCCTTTATGAAGATCGGAAATGAAAATAATATCAGGTTCTTCAGCGGCAATCACGTCAAGGGAAGGTGAAAAATAGCCCCCGACGATTTGTTTCGCGGCATTTTCCACGGGATAAACATCGTGGTAAGTTACGGCTTTGACCGCAGGGCCTGCGCCAATTTTATGGAGTATTTCGGTGATGGATGGAATCAGGGACACTACCCGGGTGGGCGGTTTGAGGATTACAATTGTTTCGCCCGCATCATCCACGAATTGGAAAGAAAATGAAGTCGCCGGAACGGCTATCAGAAGAAGCGAAACGAACGTGAAATTGACCAGAGAATGTTTTAAGGCAAAAAGGACGCGATTCATAATTTTCATTTATTGTTCCCTTGATCTATAGTTTTCTGGATGCAAAAAAAAACCCCAAGCCGAAACGGATCGACCCGAGGATTACCCTTTTTTATCCATAGGTTTTTCTGGTGTGCCAACAGTCCGCGAAGGCAAATCCACCGATGTGCAGGCAGGTCTTCTGACTCTCGGATCTCCCTACTTCCCGCGCCTTCCCATTCCCAACACTTCAGAACAGTGGCGTATGGCGGCGTTCGTCCCCGATTACAGCGGCGGGCCCGTCCCGTATTTACGGCGTTCCCTATTAAGCTTTAAAAGCGCCTGAACTGCGAAACTTTAGCATAACTACGGGAAAAGTCAAATCAAATGTAAAAAATCTAGTGTTGAAGCACGAACAAGTTCATGAAATCATCCCTTTTGATTCACGAAATCGTCTTGCGGACTATTGTAAATAGAGATTAGTAGGCTATTATGCTTCGCACAATGAATCTCTGCTTCCTATAATTTGACAACCCAGTGGCATTTTTCATAGTTCCTGCGGTACTGTCCTCCATGAAAAAGAAAGTTCTCACCACCAAAACTTTGAGATAAGGTTTGTCAGGCTACCCATGAAACCCAAGAGCGGTTTACATCGATATATTTTTGAAACCAAGGGGGTCTGCCCTCCCGAAATTCATTTTCAACTGGATCATGGTGTTCTTGAAGAGGTCCGGTTTGTCGGCGGGGGATGTCCGGGAAATGCTCAATTGGTGTCCCGCCTCATCAAGGGGCGGACCGTCGATGATGTTCTCCCCTTGCTCAATGGCATCAAGTGTCGTGAAAAGACTTCCTGCCCGGATCAGCTTGCCGTGGCTCTGGAATCGACTGTAAACGGTACGCTTTCACCCTCCCATACGGTTCGCATCAAGGAAGATCAGCCTCTCCGGCAGCGGGTGGGCCTGATGGGTGGGTTGGACGGGAACCCTGATATTCTGGAAAAAATCATGACCGGTATGCAATCCCGCGATGTGGAGGCGATCTATTGTGTCGGCAATGTGACGGGGAGGACGGAGGGCAACAGGGATGTTATCCGGCTGCTCCGGCGTCACAAGGAGGTGATGTGTATCCAGGGTGCCACGGACTGGTCATATGCAAATTTTGAAGACCGCGGCCTGTCGCCTCTGGCGTCAAAGGATCGTGACTGGATCACCATGCTCCCCCAGGTGTTGACTTTTGGGCTTGGAAACCGGATAGCGGTTGCCTTTTATGGAGATTATCTTCAGGATCTTCCCGGGTTTTCAGATTTCGCCTCTTACGGCCTCGAAATCAATATGGTTTGCGGTCTGACGGATTTCATGAGGGATGAAACTGTTTTCCCTGCACTGGAGGCGATGATCCCGCAATTTCAGGCTGACCTCGTTCTATTCGGTCAAAGGGAAGATTGGGCCCACTGGTGTATTGCTGAGAAGGAATTTGTCAGCGTGGGGCGATCTGAGGAGAGTGGGAAGGCAAAATGGGGACTTCTGGAAGCCACTCCCGGGGGCATTCGATTTGAAACCATTGAAGAAGCGGTATGAACCTGCCGCCTGCAACGGATCCCCATATCCACTTTCGGATTCTTTTGAAAGCCGAAAATTTGAAACACCATTGAGGAGAAGCCCATGGGAAAGCAGGTGCTTTTAGATGTGCTCTTGACCGATTTTAACCAATGACTCGCCTGCGTCTATATGGCGGAATCGGTAAAGGTTTTACCGGAAGAGATTCAAAACATCATAGAAGTTCATGAATGGGACATGAGAACCCGGGAGGGGGTGGATCGTTTCAGAGCACTGAAAGCAAAATCCCTCCCGAGCGTTGCACTGGATGGTGATCTTGTCTACGAAGCCATCATTCCGGGCCAGGAAGAGTTGATTGAAGAGATCAAACGTCGCTACAGCGAAAAATAGGGGGTGGTTACCATGCATCTGGAAGAGGTCAATATTGAGGGGTTCAAATCGTTTTCCGAAAAGACCAACATGGGTTTTCAGCCCGGTATCGGGGTCATCATGGGAAACAACGGCGTGGGAAAATCCAACATCCTGGATGCCATTGTCTGGGCCATGGGAGAAGACGACATCGGGCGGCTCAGGTGTTATGATGGGGATGAACTGTTTTTCAGCGGCAGTAAGACATATCCGCCCGCCGAAAAAATACGGGTAGAACTGTTTTTCAAAGAAAATTCTGATAAGGAAAGCCCCATTTTCAAGTTTTCAAGGGAATTGTCCCGGGATGGCAGCAGCAGGTTCTGGATTGAGGATGAACCCTGCAGCAGGACTGCTTTTTCAAAAAAACTGGCGTCACTTCAGCTTGGTAATTCCTTGAAAACCATTATTCGGCAGGAAGAGATCAACGATCTCATCCAGCTTCCTCCACAGAGGCGTTTCTCCGCTATCCAGGCGCTGCTTGAAATGCAAAACGAAGCAGATCTGAGCAGACATATCCGGGAGGAAGTGGCCCCCCTGTTTAACCGGTACATGTCTTATCTAATGCCTTTGGCGGAAGTACAGCTGGATGTTTTATCCCAAAACGGCAGCCGGGGAATTGATGTTGAGGTAACGCTTCCCGGGAACAGAATCAGGCGGGCACACCAGCTGTCCGGGGGAGAAAAAGCAATCACCAGCCTCGCGTTAAAACTGGCGGTTTTTCATATGTTCGACAGCCGGTTCTATCTCCTGGATGAAGTCGAGCCGTCACTGGATTATACCAACCATAAGTCCATGCAGGCGTTTTTGAAGGATGTGGCGGGTGACAAACAGCTCATTATGATCACCCACCTGCGAAGCACCATTGAACTGGCGGATACCGTTCACGGGGTGAGAACCCGGTTCGACGGATCTTCCTTCATGAAGTTTTATTTCCTCATGGATGAACGGTTATTGCGGCTTTATAAATGCTGCTGAGATGAAATCTGTCCCTTGATGCCCGGTTTAATGACCCTTTTCTGGTTTTGCGTCTTTGCCGCCCCGGGAGATTCTCTTGGCATCCTGGTGCTCCAGAAAGAGCCCCATGGCCGCTTCAGCAGTGGTAAATGTTTCCATCAGCTCTTTCAGGGTGTATTCTCCCGCATTTTCCCGTACAAACTCCTCAACCTGGCGTTCCAGTTGAATGCGACGTTCATTCGTTCCCTCTTCGTTAAACATTTGGCAAATAATTTTTTTGAGGGCTTTCTCCAGGTTTTCCAGAAACTTCTTTTTTGTCATGGCTATGATTTCCAATATCGATTGAGGTTAAGATGTATCCATAGAAGCAACGTATGGAGAAATTATAACCCACATCTCCTGCTTTTGGAACCCCGTTTTCAATCCTCGGCGTACCCATCTCTTATAAATTTACGAAAAAGCCGACTTGATTCTTTCGGTTGACCTGTCCCCCTTCTTGATGATCGCTGAATCCGAAAACGATATTTTGCATTGACAAATCTTGTGGGTTCGATATAAAATATGAGTCTTCATTTATATGAGCAACTGCTTACATGCATGCATTAACAATGGAAAACCTCGTTAAGATACTCAAATCTCTGGCTGAGTTGAACCGCCTTCGAATCGTTATGGCCATCGGGAAGGGTTCCCTATCAGTTACCGAAATTATTCAAGCAACCGCTCTGCCGCAGACGCTTGTCTCTTTTCATCTGAGGACCCTGCGGAATTCTCAGATTGTCAGAACGGAAAGAAAGGGCCCATTTATTTACTACCACCTTTCTTCTCCGGATTTGATCGATGTGTTGAGCAATTTATCACAGCAGACAAATACTGCCATGGGGGCTTTGGATGGAAAACCGGATGAATAGGTCTGCAAATGAAAGGTCAAAATATATTAAGGGAGGAACCTGATGGGGAACAATAAAATAGTGGAGACCTTGGTCGGTCTGAGCCCTGATCTGAAAAAGGAAATCCTTCAGGGTCTGGTGGCGTCCCTTCTGGTCGATCTAAGTGAAGAAGAAAAGAAAGATGTCCTTCAGGGAGCGTTGACAAATCAGAAAAAGAGCGGGGAGTTGATCGACATGGTGGGCCATTGAATAGAAGAATGTGCGGACTCAGGCGTGAGCCCGGTAGAAATGAGCAAGGAAGTTCTCTCGGCAATCAACTATTCTTACGAAATAGCCACTTACTCCACTCCGGAGCTAAGAGGTTTATTCAACGACTGGCTGAAAGAGATAGAAAAAGAGGTTTTGGCTTTTCTGAAGGGAAAGGAAAGGATTGAGCCTGAAGAGGTGGCCCGATATCTCAGGCTTGAACGGGAAAGTACGATTTTTATCCTGAACAAATTGGCCCGTGAAGGGAGTGTTGACGTACAGGTATCAGGGACATAAGGGTCTTTTGGATCAGGCGGTTTAATGTGAGGAACCGTTAAGGACAAATATGATTTGTTGTCAACCGGCTGTTTTCTCAAAGGGGGAAAGGATGGATAAACACAAATGAGTCGTGAAAAGGTTCTGGTGGAGATTGTCGCGAAAAAAAAGGGGTGTATGATGTGCGATCTTGCTATCGCCATTCTAGAGGAAATCTCACCTGAATTCAATCCGGGAGTCTTAGGGTGGCAGGTGGTGGATGTGGGTTCTCGAGAAGGTGTTGCACGTCATGCGGAACTGGGCTCCATCTGCGGACGCATGCCGGCGGTGCCTTCCATAGTCATAAACGAAGCCATCGCCTTTGACAATATCCCGGACATGGAGTCATTAACGGTTGCGGTGCGGGAAGCGAGTCATTCGGGTAACTGAAATTTATGGGGGAATCGCGAAAGGGGGGATGAAGGCACTTGCCGGCAATTGGGTCCAACGGTTGGAATATGGGGTAAATTTTTATGTGAGCATAAGGAGGCTTGCCATGGGTGAAATTGAAGAAAAAGAAGTTTTGTTGGATATTCCAAAATTGAACTGACCGTCCTGAGAAATGCTTGTTACAGCGGCCCTGGATGGGATCGCAGGAGTTGTAAGCCACGACGTCAATGCCATGAGGCGTGAGGCAAAGGTAACATATGATGCCGGTCAATTGGATGAAAACGAGTTGATGGAAGCGCTGAAAAAAAAGACGCGCTATCGCAGTATGTCCATAAAAAAATGACCTGCGGGTGTTTGTAGACCAGCGGGTTAAAAATGGAGGTTCGTATGGCAAATTTTGTTTATACACTCAGCAAGACAGATGTAAATTTGGCAGCAAGATGTTTTCAGTTTGCCAAAGTTACCCATGAAAAAGGACACAATGTCCATATTTTTTTCATCGAAGATGGCACGCTGTGGGCCGACAACACCCGGGACTTCACGGAAAAGACGCTGACCGGAGACTGCCCCGGCGACTATTTCCCTTACTTACTCGAAAACGAGATTCCCATTGGGGTCTGACCGCCCTGCGCAGTTGCCCGTCAGGTTGACGAGGCGAAATTTTTCCCCAACATGATGCTCGATGGCGCCCCACATCTTATCGATCTGATCGCTGAGGGAAAGGTGTTCAATTTCTAGCGTTTTTGGTGAGAATTTCCAAAAAAGGGAAAGGTGTATGTGATGACGTCCCAGTTGAGTGTTCAAGACCAGGAACAGATAGAAACCGGAATCCGGGACAAATACAGGAAGGTTGCTGCAACGCCTGAAAGTCATTTTAAATATCCTACGGGCCGTGATGGGCTCAAAGGGCTCCATTATGACGAATCGCTCATGAGGGATTTACCGGATGCGGTGGCGGGTTCTTTTTGTGGCGTCGGGAACCCGTTTTCCCTGGGCGAAATACCATCAGGGGCACACGTCCTCGATATCGGTTGCGGTGCAGGCGTAGACGCCCTCCTGGCAGCAAATCTGGTGGGTGTTTCCGGTAAAGTCCTGGGGATTGATTTGACACCCGAGATGATTCAAAAAGCGGATGCCAATAAAAAAATGATGAACATTAACAACATCGAATTTCGGGTGGCCAGCGTTCAGGATCTGGCCGGTATGGACGCGTATTTCAATGTGGTCATATCCAACGGTGTATTTAATCTTATCCCGGAAAAAGAAGTTGCCCTCCAGGCTGTATACAATCTGTTAAAGCCTGGCGGAAGATTATTGATGGTCGATCAGTTTGCTTCGGGGCCTTTGTCAAAAGAACTTAAGGACCGGGTTGCCACCTGGTTTCAATGAGAGGGCGGCGCGGTACCGTGGGATCCTCTAGAGTCGACCTGCA
>JGI24913J38484_100149_pt1 | contig 41292 bp, 39 predicted proteins | sample LinPfosmplate1_FD_38484 | JGI IMG/M metagenome (IMG submission 38484)
TCGAGCTCGGTACCCGGGGATCCCACAGTACGCTGAAATTGCTCGGCATCCATTCTAACCCCGAGCGCGTGGTAAACTACCGTGACCTGGAATCCAAAGAACACGGATACCCCGTCTTAGACGAATAACTATCGTATGGTTATGCGGCTCGGGGCCGATCCGTGGCTTCGATTACGACCCGCCACAGCTTGCGTTCATGCGGGAAATAGTCGGCAACCGGATAGTGCAGGCAATGCACATTCTCCCACACAACGACGGTGTTTTCGCGCCATACAACGCGCAGATGGAATTCGGGCTGTTGCACGTGGAGATACAGCTTTCGTAGCAGTGCATCTCCCTCCTCCGTCGGCATCTCGTCGATACTGCGGCAATAAATCGGTACATTCACGAATAGGAATTTGCGGCCATTCGCCGGATTGAGTCCGACCAAGGGGTGTAAGACCGGCGGCGCTTTCGCCATGGCCGCGGCCTCTTCCGCCGTATGACGCCGTTTTGTGTTCTGCGTCGTCGTCACCCGGTGAAAACAATTCAATCCCTCGATCCGCTCCTTCATCCGCTCCGACAAAAGGTCATATGCCGCTTCCAAACTGGTGAAGAGCGTATCGCCGCCAACCGGTGGCAGGAGCTTGGCGTAGAGACTGAGGATCGGAGTTGGCAAGTCACGGAACGAATGGTCCATATGCCAAAAATTGATCCGCTGCTGTTCGTCCGGGCGGATATGGATCGCACCGACTTCCGCCGGATGCCCGTCGTCGACAGCAATGTCTTCCTTCACCGGTGTCCCGAAAATTCGCATGAACTCGGCATATTGATGGTGACTGAGGTTTTGATCCCGAAAGATAATGATTTTTCGGTCAATCAATGCCTGTCGGATATCCGCTTGCGCCTCCGGACTCGGTTGGCGCAAATCCACATCCGAAATCTCTGCGCCCACATTCACCGTCAGCGGTTTCGCGTCGATATGGCGATAGGTTTCCATGGAAATTTACCTATTCCGCTTGGCGAGCTCTTCGAGGAGACCGGCAAAAAGCCGCGCCCTCGGTACCAAGGACGACACCAGTAAATGCTCCTGCTTCGTGTGCACACCGTCGCCGCACACACCGAGCCCATCCAGGGTCGGTATGCCGAGCGCCCCGCAGAAATTACCGTCACTGCCGCCGCCAAATTGGCCATAGCCGAGATCGAGCCCGACATCTCGGGCGACCCGGCGCGCCACCTCGTAGAGTTCCTCCGATGCCTCGTGCATGGTGAAGAGTGGCCGCACCGGTCCTGGCTCCACTTCCAGCCGGACATCCGGATCAGGAGACACGAGTCCGCCCATAAGCCGTTGCACCTCGACGAAATCCTCCGGCGTCGGTGCCACGCATAATACTTCCGCATGGCATTCGGTCGGAATGACATTGACGAAATTGCCTCCCTCGATCACGCCGACGCGGAATGTCCTCTCCCGCTCCACATCGCTGAAGCCTTCAACTTCCGTGATGAGCCGTGCCATGACGCTGATCGCGCTCTTACCGACACCCTTGGCGACTCCCGCATGGGCGGGCCGCCCGTATGTATGCAGCTTGTAGCGCAAGAAAGCGTGGCGGCCGGTGACGAATTTACCCGGTTTTCCCGGCTCCGGCACCAGGACATAGCGGCTGGCCTTCGCCTCCGCCTCGATCAAGGCGCGGGTAGAAGGGCTGCCGACCTCTTCGTCCGGAATGAACAGAAACGTGACCGGCAGACCAAGGCTACCACGCGCCGCGATCAGCTTTTCGACGGCGTGAACGGCGAGATACATACCGCCCTTCATATCGAGGACACCAGGACCGTAGAGCCTGTCCCCGTCCCGCGTCACCGCCAGGGTTTCGGCCAAGGTGCCAACCAGATGCACCGTGTCCAAATGTCCCAGCACCAGAATGCCCGGCCCCTCGCCCCATTCGAAACGGGCGCGCACCACATCGCCGAATCCATCGCTGCCCGGAATCCGTTCGACAGCGGCTCCCAATCCCGCCATCGTCTGCGCGGCGACATTCATCATCCGGTTGACGGCAGCGGCATCAAAGCTCGGACTCTCGATCGACGCCCACGCGGCGATCCCGGCGGCTATTTCTTCCGCGTCAAAAATATTCTCGTAGAACGTCACGTCGCAGACCTAACCAACGGGCGGCTCAGCATCCTCAATATGTTCGGTTGGTTGCGGTGTGGTGGTCATCAAGGTGACTCCGTCCGGCGCGTTGAACTGATGCCAAGTATTCTGCGGCACGATGGCGATCATTCCCGCCGTCAAATCAACATTCTCAACCTTGTCCTCGGTCTTCAGGGTCAGCGTCACCGCGCCCTTGAGAATTTGCACGATCTCGTCGCCGCTCGGATGGCGCTCCCACTGGCTGGTCCCGGAAAATCCACCGGTGAAGATACCGCCATCGCGATAATCCGCGACCCGTGCGAAAGTTCCCTTGGTATCAGTGTGAATGGTCCGCCCTTCGAGAAAGGTGACGGTGTCGAGCACTTCTTCCAGATCGTATGCTTGCGCCATGATGTTCCTCCTATCGGTGGGAGATCGTATCACAAAACCCCAAGAGCCCCCACCCTACCCCTCCCCCGCACGCGGGAGAGGGAATTCTAGCCAGCATCTCGGTGATGTCCCCTCTCCCGCTTGCGGGGGAGGGTTAGGGTGGGGGGCTTTCGATTACCCTACCGCTGCTTCGCCGCCCCTGAGCTCGTCAGTGCCGCAATATCGGACGCCCCGAAGCCCCATTCGGCCAAGGCTTCCTCCGTGTGCTCGCCCGCATAGGCGCAGCCCATGGAGGTTTTACTTTCGGTGCGCGAGAACTTCGGTGCTGGCCCCGGCTGCATGAAACCGTCGACCTCAATGAAGGTGTCCCGCGCCACGTTGTGATGGTGCTTGATGGCTTCACTCGGGCGCAGGACGGGCGCATAGCAGATTTCCCTCTGCTCCATGATGTCGGTCCATTCTTCCCGCGTCTTGGTTTTGAAGATCGCCGCGAGCTTTTCCGTCATTTCCGGCCAAGCATCCCGGTCGGCTTGCGGCGGCAGGTTCGCCTGGTCCAATCCCACGGCTTTCAGCATTTCCGCATAGAACTGCGGCTCGTTGGAGCCGATGCAGATATGCTCACCATCACTTGTTTCGTATACGTTATAATGATGGCAGCCACCGTCGAGACGGTTTTCCTCGCGTTCCTCGACATAACGGCCATCCGCGAGCATTCCGTACACTGACGACATCAGCGACGTCGCACCTTCGACCATCGAACAATCGACCACTTGGCCTTCGCCGGACTTCTGCGCTTCGATATAGGCAGCGAGCGCGCCCATCGCCATGTATAGAGCGCCGCCGCCGAAGTCACCGACGAGATTGAGCGGTGGGACCGGGCCTTTCTCTTTTGTTCCGATAGCGTAAAGAGCCCCGGTAAGTGCGATATAATTGATGTCGTGGCCTGGTGTTTTGGCAATTGGGCCGTCTTGACCCCAGCCCGTCATACGCCCAAAGACGACCTTCTTGTTTCGGGCGAAAACAACGTCGGGCCCGAGCCCAAGCCGCTCCATCACGCCCGGCCGGAAGCCTTCGATGATGATATCCGCCTTGTCACAGAGCTTTAGCGCTGCCTCGACACCGTCCGGGTGTTTGAGATCGAGCGCCAGGTTTTTGCGGCCGCGCAGCAGGTTATTGTATTTCGGCTCGTACATGTCATTGCCGACATTCATAGCCCGATCGACTCGAATGACCTCGGCCCCCATATCGGCCAGCAACATGCAGCAAAACGGCCCCGGCCCAATGCCCGCGAACTCAACAACTTTCACACCCGACAACGCACCCATGGCGATACTCCTTCATTTGATTTGAAGAAGGAGATAACGCGCGAAATTGGGACGTCTAGCTAAGACGCTCCGCCACGGCCTCGCAGAACTCGGTCGTGCTCGCGGTTCCGCCTTGGTCCGGGGTCAATCGGTCTTCATCGCGGTAGACCGCATCGATGGCATTTTCCAGGCGATCCGCCGTCTCGCCATAGCCGAGATGGCGCAGCATCATGCTTGCCGTCCGCATTGTCGCGGTGGGGTTGATGATGTTCTGCCCCAAGAGATCGGGTGCCGTTCCGTGGATCGGCTCGAAATAGGCGTAATCGTCACCGTAGCATCCGCTCGGGCAGAGACCGAGGCCACCGATCAAGCCGCCGGCCGCGTCCGAGAAAATATCCCCGTAGAGGCTGGGGAGGACCACGACATCCATCTCCTGCGGCTCGACGATGATACGCCGGGCGAAATCGTCGATCAGCCAGTTCTCGTACTCGATATCCGGATACTCCTCGGCGACCCGGGTACAGACCTCGAGGAACAGCCCGTCCGGCTGCGGGATCAGATTGTGTTTGGTGCCACAGGTGAGCTTGCCCCGCTTGCCGGCGGCCTTGCGTTCGCGGGCGAGCTCAAACCCGTAGCGGCAGATCCGCTCCGCCCCGCCTTCGGTGATCACTTTGACCGCGTATTTCCCACCGCCAAACTCTTCCGCGAGCTCATTGAGCGTAGATTTGGCCCGGCCGCTCGACAGATTTAGCGGGAAAAGTTCCTCGAGATCACCACCGATGCCGAGTGCCAAATCCTCCAGGTTTTCGCGTAGAATCACCATGTCGATGCCCTCGGGCTCGGCAAGTGGGCTCTTGCAGCCCGGAATCCAACGCGCCGGTCGAACGTTCGCGAAGGTACCCTTGCCCCAGCGGAGGTAACGCACGATTTCAGTCGATGCATTGCTGCCCGCGCCGAAAAGCGTAGCGTCGGCGTTGTCGATGGCGACGCGCGTCTCGTCCGGGAAACCCGTCCCGTGAGATTTCACGGCATCGTCGCCACTGGGCGGAAACTCAAAATCGATCTCCAGGCCCAGCGTCTTCAGAAGCTCAACAGTCGGATAAACGGCCTCCGGCGCAGCATCGTCGCCCGGTATGACAACGACATTCTTGCGATTGGACATACAACCTCCCCCTTCGACAACATTCTCTTAAGCTTTATCAAAAGAGGTATAGCGGTGCGAAGAAGCGACGAGACCCTCCCTCTCCCGCAAGGGGAGAGGGCTAGATTGAGGGGGACTAAGTCGCCCGCCGCAATTCCGCCGCCCGGTGAACCGCCGCGATAATCTCAGGATAGGCGGCACAACGACACAGGTTGCCCGATAGATAGTGCCGCACGTCGTCGTCGGTCGGGTTCGGATTCTCGTCGAGCAGTTTCTTGGCCATCAGGATCATGCCCGGCGTGCAATAGCCGCATTGCAAGCCACCGCTCTCGATGAAGGCGCGTTGTTCGGCGCTTAGTTCACCGTCGGCATCTTGGCTCTCGATGGTCTCGATATCCTTGCCGTCCGCCAAGATTGCGAGCGACAGGCATCCGGTTACGGCTAGGCCGTCCATCAGCACGGTGCAGCAGCCGCAGAGGCCTTGGCCGCAGCTCTCACGGGCTCCGGTGAGGCCGAATTCGCCTTGCAGCAATTCCACCATGTTCCAGTGGGGTGCGACATCGGCGGAGACGTCGCGGCCGTTTAGCTTGAATTGGATCGTGCGTTTCTCAGCGCTCATCTCACACCTCCTCCAACGGTTGGCCGGCGGCTTTTCTCAAGGCGCGGAATACTTTCTCCGGGGTCAACGGCATCTCGGTGATACGCACCCCGACCGCATCGTCCACTGCATTGGCGATGGCCGGGGAGACGCCGAAGGTGCCGGATTCGCCGACACCCTTAGCGCCGAACGGGCCGCTTTTCTGTTCAGCCTCGACGACGACATTCTCCATGACGGGCGGTATGTCGAAGAAGCCGGGTATCTTGTAATCCGCGAGGTTAGCGTTCGTCACCTGGCCCGCGTCATAGACCATATCCTCGGTCATGGTGAAGCCCAGCTGCATGATAGCGGCACCCGACAATTGCGTCGCGACGATCTCCGGATTGAGGGCGGTGCCGAGATCGGCGACGGTGATCAGCCGCTCGATGGTGACATGCCCGGTCTCCGTATCCACGGATAGCTCGATGCCGGTGGCGCCGATCATCCAATAGGGCGTGGCTTCCGGCGATTGGCCGGTGTCGTGGTCGGTCGGTTTGTACGGCGGGATGAAACTACCGGAGCCAATGACATTACCGGCCTGCATGCCGTATTTGCGGCGGAACAATTCGTCGACCGGCGCGTTCGTGCCCTCGGGCAGGCCAAGCTCCTTTGCCATCTCGGCCAGTTTGTCGCGGGCTTCCGTCGCCGCGAGCCGCACCGCATGGCCCATGTGATATGTCGAGCGCGAGCCGAGCGTGGACATGTCGTAGGGTGTCACATCCGTGTCCGGGTGGATGACGATCACCTTATCGACGCCGACGCCAAGCACCTCCGCCGCGATCTGCGCCATCGCCGTGTCCGAGCCCTGCCCCATGTCGGTGGTGCTGCAATGGACGATGACGCTGCCATCCGCATTGACGTTGACGATGGCCATGGAGGTTGTGGGCGAGATCGACGCCTTGAAACCGACGGCAATCCCGCGCCCGCGCTTTACGGTGCCATCCCCCTTCTCAAATGGTCCCGACCAGTTCATCCGGCGGTCCAATTCTGCCAGCACGCCGTCGATCTCCGTATCTACCAGGGTGGTGCCGACCGCCTGGGGCCGTCCGTTCTTCAGGATGTTCTGCCGCCGGAACGCCATCGGATCGACGCCGAGCTCGCGCGCGATCAGGTCAGTGTGGCTCTCATACGCCCAAACCAGCTGCGGAATGCCGAAGCCGCGCAACGCACCCGCCGGTGGGCGATTGGTATAGAGCGCATATGAGTCGATGGAGACATTTTCAATATCATAGGGACCCGCCGCCGTGAAGCCCGATTTCTGGGTCACGCGCGGTCCGATATCCGCATAGGCGCCGCCGTTCCACCAGACCTCGCACTCGCGCGCCAATATCTTGCCCGACCCGTCGATGCCGCTCTTGATGCGGAAGGTACTCGGGTGTTTGGAGATCGTGTAGAACTGCTCCTCCATAGTCTGCGCGTATTTAATGGGCCGGTTCGCCAACAGCGCCAGCGCCGCCGCCAGGGCTTCCGTCTTGATGTAGACCTTAGCCCCGAACCCACCGCCGAGGAACGGCACCCGGACCCGGACCTTATTCTCCGGCCAACCGAGCAGTCGCGCGATTTCGATCCGTACGAAGGACGGGCTCTGGCTGGAAGAGTGCAGGATCAAGCGGCCTTCGCGTTGCTCCGCCAAGGTCGCCATCGGCTCCAAGGGCGTGTGCATGGTCTGTTGGGTGCGGAAGGTATGCTCGAAGACATGCGCGGCGTCGGCGAACACGCCCTCCATCTCACCACGCCGCAGGTGATAATCGAGTGCGACGTTGGTATCGCGCCGCCCGACCAGATGCTTGAGGTCGGGGAAAGTGCCCGCGGGTTTCAGTTCCTCATGGACAATCGCTTCCGACGTCATAGCCTCGACCTCGTCGTAGACTGCCGGAAGTTCTTCGTACTCGGCGTAAATTAATTGCGCCGCTTCTTCCGCCACGTGCGGGTCCTCCGCCAACACGACGGCGACAGGCTCGCCCACATAGCGCACCTTCTCCAGCGCCAGGATCGGTTGATCGTGGAAGGCCGGACCGTAATAGGGCACCGGCATGACCTTCAGAATATCCTCACCCGTATAGACGCCGTGGACGCCGGGCAGCGCCGCCGCCTCCGCCGTATCGATGGAGAGAATGCGCCCATGCGGCGTGTCGCTGCGGAACACTTTAGCGTGCAGCATTCCCGGCAGGCGCATGGTGTGGATGTATTCGGCCCGGCCCGTCGCCTTATCGTTGGACTCAAGACGTGGGATCGATTGCCCGATGACTGTCGTCTGCATCGCCATCAGCTTGCCTCCACATCGAGCGCTTGGCGCACGGCGCGCCCAACCGTCACCCTCAGCAATTCGCGCTTATAGGCGGCACTACCTTGCGGGTCGGAGATCAACTCCGCCTCATCCGCCGCCGCGTCTCCGGCGCGCCTCAGAACGTCGTCGTCGATTGCGGCACCTGAGAGCACGCTTTCAGCACCGGTCAACCGCGTCGGCTTTTCCGTCGCGGCGCTGACGACCACTTTCGTCGCTCCCTCTGGATCGATTGAAATGGCTACCCCTAATGCCGGCCAATCGTCGGCTGAACGAGTCGTTACTTTCCGGTAAGCCGCACGCATTCCAGCTTGCGACGGCACCGATAAAGACGCGATGAGCTCGTTCGATGCCAAGGCTGTCTCGTAATATCCCTGATACAGATCCTCGAGCACGATTGTGCGCTCCCCGGACGCCCCCATTACCGTCACCGATGCACCAAGCGCGGTCATCACCGGCGGCAAATCCATATGCGGATCGCCATGGGCCAGACTACCGCCCACCGTCGCTACGTTTCGCACCCGCACATTCGAGAGTGTACGCATCGTACGGCGCACCACAGCGGGGATTTCAGGCGATTGCTCCAGCGCCCGCAACGGCGTCAACGCGCCAATGGTTAGAGATCCGTCCGCCGCCGCTGAAATTCCGCGATAGGTATCCTCGACGCCCGCCAAGCTGACCAACAGGCTTGGCCGGAACAATCCCGACTTCATCATCAACATCAAGGCGGTGCCACCGCCCAAGGGCCGTATGGTCGGGTCGTCCGGGTCCAGCAACCCAATGGCCTCTTGTAGGGAGGACGGTTGCGCGAGCTCAAAGGGGATCATATGGCAGCCTCTGTTTTCGGTGCCGAGAAGGCGTTCCGCAAGTTCTCGGCGAATTGTTTTTCCATGTCCTTGGCCTTGGCCGCCAACACGGTTCGACCGAGACTACCGAGCTTGCCGGTGAGCGACAAATCCGTCTCGTAGATGATTTTCGTACCGTCGCCCACCTCTTCCAAGCGCGTGACGGACCGGGCCGTGAGACGCCCCGCGATCTTCATTGGCCGCCCCTCGATCTTCGCCTCGATCAGGGCCGGAGCCTCGTCCCGCAAAAGTTCCACTGCCACCTCGAAGGCAACCTTGATATAAGCGACCTTGCTTTCCATGACGGCGGTGTAGTGCGTTGCATCCACCTCCTCGAGGTCACGCACTCCTTCAATGCAGGAGACGAAGAATCGAGCATCGCGAATCTTTGCGTAGACCGCGTCCCGGGGTGCCTCCACCAATATCTCGCCTTTGAAATCCATCGCGTCAGTCCGCCGCACCTTTATTCCACGCTCAGCGAGTTACATATAAATGATATGGGAAACGGCCATCGCGATGTGGCATAATTCGCGCACGACTTTCGATGGAGAGCATCAAATGACAGCGACAATCAAACCACTCCACCCGCATATTGGCGGCGAGGTCAGCGATATCGACTTGCGCGAACCGCTGAGTGCCGAAGATGTGGCAATCCTTGAAGCGGGGATGGATAAATACGCCGTCCTTGTCTTTCACGGCCAAAACATCACCGACGCACAGCAGACCGCGTTCAGCCGGAACTTCGGCGAGCTGGAGCTGCCGGGCAGTATCTCCAACATCACCAAGGCAGAGGACCGCCGTCTTGGTCCGGAAATGGCCGATGTCTCCAACATCGCCAAGGGCGGCAAACTATTCGGGCGGGACGACCGGGCGCGGATGTTCAATCTCGGCAACCGGCTCTGGCATTCGGACAGCTCGTACAAAGCCGTCCCGGCGAAATATTCGCTGCTCTCCGGCCGCATCGTCACCGAAGAAGGCGGCGAGACCCAATTCGCCGATATGCGCGCAGCCTATGACGCGCTCGACGATAAGACCAAGGCGCTTATCGAGGACATGGTGTGTGAGCACTCATTGCTCTATTCGCGGGGCTCGCTCGGATTCGATGATTTGACCGAAGAGGAGAAGCGCAACTTTACCCCTGTGCGCCAAAGCCTCACCCGGACGCATCCGATTTCCGGGCGGAAATCAATCTACCTATCAGCTCATATCGGCCAAATTCTCGGCTTGCCGCGCCCGGAGGCAATGTGCCTCATTCGCGACCTTACGGAAGCCGCCACGCAGCGGGAGTATGTGTATTCCCACAAATGGCAGCAATACGACCTGGTCATTTGGGACAACCGGCAGACCATGCACCGGGTCACTGCCTTCAACGACGTCGACGAAATCCGCGACATGCGCCGAACCACGGTGGCAGGCGACGTACCAACAGCGGAGCAGGTGGCGGCTTAGGCGAACCATCGTATCCCGGAAATGCACTCGCGTTATCCGGGACCGGGTTCGTCCGTGAGATTCCACTAAGACCGAATTCCGGCTCTTCGGCCGGGAAACGAACGCGGCTACGACAGCAGCTTCCGTAGGTAGTTCATTAACCCGATGACCGCGTAATTGCGTAACCGCGCGCGGTCGCCCGGTAGAGCCACCAGTTCGGTGAATTCCGTATTCCCCATGACGATACCGAGATAGACCGTCCCCCGACGCTGGCCGTCGGACGCGATGGCTTCGACGACCGCGATCCCGACATCGGTGCTGTAATCCGCCTGCGCCTTGCGGGCGGCTGCGATCGCGCGTTCCGGGCCGGTGCCTTGGTCGTGTCCGGCGGTGATCGTCGCCCCACGGAATACCTCCAGCTGCCGGTCAATATCACTGAGGCGCGACGCCATAACGCCGCCGGTCAGGGATTCCGCAACCGCGAGGGTCATGCCCTGGCGGCGCATGCGCTCAAGGACGACGGTCTCCATTGTCTCCTCGTCGATGCCAAAGACGATATCGCCGAGCAGATTGCGCAGAAATTGTTCTTCCGCCGCGAGAATTTCGCTCGCCGCTTCCTCGGTCGCGGACTTGGCGGTGATGCGCACTTTAATCCCTTCGATACCGCTGGCGAGAAACGCCAAGGTGGGATTGCCGATGCTATCCAATTGATCGATCCGGTCGCCGAGCTTCTCCGCCAATCCGGATTCGCTGTCGCCCCAGGTCCGCAACGTGCGGCTGCGGATCACCGCTGTCTCGCCGGAACGGCGTACTAGGTCCGGCAGGATGAAGCTCTCCATCATCTCGCGCATCTCATAGGGCACGCCCGGCACCGCGTAGATCACCTTGTCACCAACTGGGCAGTGCATACCGGGGGCGGTGCCCGGCATATGCGGGATCGGCTCAGCCCCGACCGGGATATCGGCCTGGCGGCGGTTGTTGTCTGTCATCACGCGGCCGCGCGATTCGAACATGTGACGGATCTTGTCGACGATGGCCTCGTCGCGCACCAACTTTGCCCCCATAATGTGGGCGAGCACGTCGCGGGTGATGTCGTCCTGGGTCGGGCCGAGACCGCCGCAGCAGATCACCGCGTCGCTCCGCTCCAATGCTTGGCGAATACAAAACTCCATACGGTCGAAATTGTCGCCGACCTTGGTCTGGAAATGGGAATCAATCCCGAACATGGCCAATTGCTCGCCGATCCAGGACGAGTTCGTATCGACGATCTGCCCCAGTAATAGTTCCGTTCCGATGGCGACGACTTCGCAGCGCATATGGCGATTCCTTCTTCTATTTTTGGCGGGTCAACCCCGCGAGCGATATGGGTTCGAATGACCCGTTCGTAAATCCCGGATCAAAACCCGCCACCGAGATGCGACAACGAGTATTCGCCGTTGATCGCCGAGACGACCATCAAATACAGCAGCATCCCGCCGCACGCGACATCGAAGGACAGAATCGTCGACACCCAGCGCCGCAAGATAAAGATCGCGGCCAGCCAACAGGCGCCAAGGACGCAAATATACTGCCAGGTTTCCACTACAGGCTGACCATCATTTGACCGCTCCTTTGGGCAGAAGAATGGCGATGCCGACAGATTTTCCGTTTCTTGACCCGACCGCGACATTCAAGGCGCCGACGCCGATTTTATCCCCGTCGCGCACGAGGATCGGCGAGCCCGAATCCCCGAAGGTGGCGTCGCAATCGTGGTGCAGCATGGGGTCGCGCCGTCCTGTGATGGAGCATGTCTCGTTCACGGTCAGTACGTGCGGCTTGTCCTTGCTGTAACCGGCCTGAGCAATTTCAGTCCCCTTAAGCGCGATCATCGGCAGGAACCCGACTTTGTCACCGACAGGTTTCTCCAGCTCCAGGATCGCCCAATCCTTTCTTAAGTCCTTCTTGATGGCGGCAAGATTAGGCAGATCGGGATCGGACAATCGGTAGGACTTTACTTTTGAATGTGCCAGATACCGCGATAGGCTGTAGGCGGCGAGATAATCGATCGAACTCGGATTCGCCCATCGCCGAGTCCGCTTGTTCCAAAAGCAATGGGCCGCCGTCAGCACTGTGCTCGGCGCAATCAGGGTCCCGGTGCAAAATCCGACACCGCGACCGCGGACATTCACCCGGCCGATGGCGCTCCAAGGAAACTTCTGGGTCCGCTCCAACTTCCGATCGTCCGTTCCCCGGATACCCTTGAGGCGCAGTTTCTCCGCTGCCGAGACGCCTTGCGCCGCCACAATCAACAACATCGCTACCGCCACCGCTCGAAACATCGCCCTCACCTTTTTCCTTCGTTGCGGCGATTATCGATATTTCCCTGGAAATTGACAGACCGCCCTTGAGTTCGACGAAGAATCGCGTCACCTTTTTCTATAAAGCTCGGCTCGGATATGGGATAATAAATCCCTTCGGCCCGGAGCGACCCGGCATAACCGCGAGACAGGAAGCACGTCATGCGCAAATACCTTCACATCAATTTGAACGACCGCAGCGTTGAAACCGAGGAAATGCAAGGTGAACAACTCGCGCGGGCGGGGCGCTACCACATCGTGAAATCGATGCTGGACCGCGATCTCGCGAAAGTCGATCCGCTCGGCCCGGACAATCCACTTATCTTCTCGGCGGGACCGTTCGCGGGCACCAACTTCTCCAATGCCAACCGCATCAGTGTCGGCTGCAAAAGCCCGCTGACCGGCGGCATCAAGGAATCGAACGCAGGCGGCACATTCGGCTTTGCCTTGGGCCAGCTTGAGATGTCGGGCCTCACCCTTTACGGCCAATCCGACGAGTGGGTGGTGATGTACATCCCGAAAGAAGGCGACATCCAGTACATGTCCGCCGAGCCCTATATGGGCAAAGGCGCCTTCGAGACCGCCGACATGCTGCACGAGAAGTTTGGCAAGAAAGTCAGCCTCTGCATTTGTGGGCCGGTCGGCGAGTATGGCGGCCTCATCGCCGGTATCGCCTTCACCGACCCCGAAGGCCGCCCGACCCGGATTTCGGCGCGCGGCGGCGTCGGTGCCGTCATGGGCTCCAAAAAAGTCAAAGCCATTGTCATTGACCGCCACAAGATGCCTCAATTCCACGACCGCCGGAAGGTTATGGACTCAGTCAAGCGGTACGGCGCGATGTTGAACGAGGACGCGGCGATCAAGAACTTCTCCATGCTCGGCACCGCCATGGTGGCCGACATGACAAATCACATGGGCGGATTGCCGGTACGCAACTTCTCAGACGGGCGCATCGTCGACACCAATGTGGAAGTCCACAAGATGGGCGGCGACTTCATCCGCGAACAGAACCTGGAACGTGGCGGTGAGACGACCCATGCCTGCATGCCGGGCTGCCAGATCCAATGCTCTAACGTCTATGCGGATAAGGACGGCAAGGAACTGGTCTCGCCGCTTGAGTACGAGACCATCGGCCTGCTCGGCACCAATTGCGGTATCAAGGAGCCGGACGATGTCGCCAAACTAAACGCCATTGCCAACGATCTGATCATCGACACCATCGAAGTCGGCGCCATGATCGGCGTGCTGATGGAAGACGGCCAGGCGGAATGGGCGGACGTGCCGTTCATGGTCCAGTGCCTCGACGATATCGCGAAAGGCACTGAGCGCGGCAAGCTATTGGCGCAAGGCACGGCGCGCGTCGGCGAGCATTTCGGCGTGAAGCGGGTGCCCGTCATCAAGAAGCAAGCGATCAGCGCCTACGACCCGCGCGTGATCGAAGTCACCGGTATCTCCATGATGCTGACCGCGCAGGGTGCCGACCACACGGCGGGGAATCTTCCCGGCTATGATTGCAAGGACAAGACGACCGAGGAGCTGACCGCGGCCAGCATGGATATCCAAGCCAATTGTGCGGCGGTCGACAGTGTCGGCATCTGCGTCTTCGGGCGGTCGGTCACCAACGTCAATCACGACTTCATCGTCAACGCACTGAACGACGCGCTCGGCACGGAACTCGACACCAAATGGTTCTACGATTTCGGCATCGAGACCTTGAAGCTGGAAGACGAGTTCAACGAAAAGGCCGGCTTCAATGCGGATGAGGACGAGTTGCCGAGCTTCTTCTACGACGAGAAGCTGGCGCCGACGAACAAACAAGCCCGCCACCACTACGAGAAAGTGCGCGAGCTGCGCCAAGACTGGTACGCGGAGCAAGCTGCCGGGGAGGGTTAGGGTGGGGGACATACCCCTACTTCACGCTTGAAAAGCTCGTCGGTTGCCGGTTTAGACTCTCAACCTGGCCGACGATGGCGCCGTCGGCTTCGATGCCCGCGCGCATTTCGATCCGTTCGGGATCGGCCAGCGCTTCCCACTCCGGCAGGTATTAGAGGTCCTAGTGCGAGCTGCCGATGCCGGAAAACTCGGGACAGATTACTAAAAGCAAATTCATCCGCATTCTTGCTTTGCGTAACCCGTCCCGCATGTCACCTCCAGCCCTCTCCTACTCCGCCGCCTGCGAGATCGTTTGAGCCACGCCGTTTACACGTACTTCCTCTTTCAGGTTGTCGACCGTCACGTGGGTGTCGAACCAAGTGAGGGTCGGGGCGGCGCCGAATTTTTCGGCCAGCATCTGGGCTCGCTCGGCCGTAAACCAGGCTTCGGCGGCGGCACGGCTTTCCCACAGATAGACACCGCCCGTGCCAGTATCGCCGTTCAGGTAATCTTTCCGAATCAGGCCCTTTTCCGCCAGGCCGCGATAGGTCGGCGCGGTCGATGTGCCACTGGCAATGGCTTGTTCTTCCGTTCGTTTGTCGATCGGAAATTGGACAACGACAATGCAATTGCTCATGAGATGGCGCTCCTTTGCGTCTTTGAGGTCGGGATTTCTTGGTCGAATGAATCCTACTTCACGCTCGAAAAGCTCGTCGGTTGCAGGATCAGATTCTCGACTTGGGCGACGATGGCGCCGTCGGCTTCGGTTTGAGCGCGCTTCTCGATCCATTCGGGATCGGCTTGGAAGGCAGCCCATTTTTCGTCACGCTCCGCGAGCGATTCCCATTCCAGCAGATAATAGAGATCTTGGTTCGAGCTGCCGATGCCGACGGTCCAGAAACCGGCTTGGCGAATGCCGTGGCGCTCCCAAATTTTCAGCGTGATCGTGTCGAAACGGTTCAACAGCGCCGGTAGGCGGCCGGAGATACAATGGTAGATGCGGAGTTCGTGGATCATGATGAATCCTCCCAAAAGGTGTAATTGTTCTACGAAGAGATATACGCCGATGCGCCGGGCGAACTATCTCAACATTCACATAATTGTCTCCCGGATTTCGCGTTCGCCCCCCGGGAAACGAAAACCGTGAAGGAAATTTAAATGCGCATCGCTTTGATCCACGCTCTGCCCGTCTCCATCGCGCCGATCGAGGAAGCGTTCGAACGGCTTTGGCCGGAAGCGAACACGGTCAATCTGACCGATGATTCACTGGCGGGCGATTTGGCGGCGGCGGGCACGTTGCCGCCGGAGATGACGGACAGATTTCTGGCCCTCGCCCGTTACAGCGCCAGCAGCGGGGCGGATGCGATCCTGTTCACCTGCTCCGCTTTCGGGCCGTGTATCGAGGCCTGCGCGGAAGACTTAGCGCCCCTTCCCGTCTTGAAGCCGAACGAAGCCTTGATCGAGGAATGTGCGGCGATTGGCGGTACGTCCGCGCATGTGGGGTTGCTCGCCACGTTCAAGCAAACCTTGGACACCATGCCGCCCGAGTTCACCTCCGCTCAGCCCGGGTTTCAGCTGCGAACGGCCTTGGCGACCGCGGCGCTCGACGCGTTGTTCGCCGGCGACCGGGAAGGCCATGACCAGGCGGCGGCAGAGGTGGCCGCGGCGGAGCTTGGTGACTGCGATGTGATTGCGCTGGCGCAATTCAGCCTATCGCCCGCAGCCGCATTGGTCGCGGAAAAGACGAGCAAGCCCGTGCTGACAACGCCCGATACATCCGTGATGAAACTGCGGAAGATGCTGGGGTAGCGAGCAGCCCCTGTCCTTCGGCAAGCTCAGGATGACGGAGGGTGACCTGCTCGGTCGATATCTCTATTTGGTTTCCGTACCGGGGATCGCGAGGACTTCGAGCTTAGTGCCGTTGCCCTTCTCGATCTCGATCATGGCATAGGTGGCCGCGCCGCCGACCGTGTCCGTCGGTGAACCGCAATAGGCTGCGGTCGCGTCGTTGGTCACCAGCTTCATCGCCGCGTGATGATGGCCGAGCGCTAAATAGTCGAACGGACTATCCTCGATCTCGCCCATATGGATCGGCGAGGACCGGTGCGACGGCTCGCCATGCGGTACGTGGATGCCGTGGCCCATGCCGATGTAATACTCGCATTCCTCGGGACGACTTGGCCTACCGCCAAGCGGTGCGAAATTCGGCGAGTGATCGACCATACCTTTGCCCCAAACGGCAACACCCAATTCCTCGATCCACAAGGTCTCCCCCTCTTCCGCCGTTAAGAAGGTCAGGTTCGGGATCGTTTTGAAATCATGGCGCTGATAGATACCGCCCTCGACCAAGCAATCGTGGTTGCCGGGGATCATCGCCACCGGGCACGGCTGGGCCGCGATGCGCTCCATCGACCATTCGATGGTCTCTTTCGTCGCCTGATTGGAATCGAATAGATCGCCCGCCAACAACACCAGATCGGGATCGTGCTCTTGCATCGTATCCAAGACGCGGTCGAACATGTCTTTGTAATAGTCGCTCGCCTCGACATAGCGGTCGTGGTGATAGTGATCGCCGTCCAAATGAATGTCCGAGCAATGGGCAACACGCAGTGAATCTGTCATTTCGGCCGCTGTATAGGGATGGGGCAGGGTTTAATAGAGACTAATATGCATTTTCAATTGGCTTCCGCCAGTCCCCTGACGCGGCGTGGTGGTTTCCACGCCGATTCCGCGGCCTAACTGTTAGCAAATGACATTAATCGCCGGGAATTGACGCCGATATGAACGACGCAACGACAGAACGCGGCCTGTATCTGAACGCCTTCGCGGACGGCTCGGCCCCAATCGATATGACCAAGACCGACGAATTCGCGAGCTTGCTGCAAAGCGCCGGCGACCTCGACATTCCGCATTCCCCCGATATCGCTTATCAATCCTGCAACATCGTGGTGCGGCACCAGCGGTTTCATTTCCTCGAATGGGGCGCTGCCGACGCACCAACGATCCTGCTGCTCCATGGCGGCCATCAGTCGGCCCATTCCTGGGACTTGGTGAGCCTGCATCTGGCACAGAAATACCGCATTATCGCGCTTGATCAGCGCGGCCACGGCGACAGCGAATGGGCTCGTAACGGGGATTATTCGAATCTCACTATGGCGCAAGACGCGCACGCCTTCGTGCAAGCTATCGGTCTGCAAAACCCAATCGTCATGGGCCATTCAATGGGTGGGCGGAACACCCTGCTGCTGACCCGCATGGACCCAAGCTATCCCCGCGCCCTCGTCATCGTCGATGTTGGACCGGAGACCATGGAAGCTGGCCGCAAGACGATTTCCAGTTTCGTGAAGAAGAACGAGATATTCGACGATCTGGAGCATTTCGTCCGCAATGTCCGCGAATACGATCCCTACCGCAGCCGCGAGCACATCGAGCGCACGGTGAAGTACAACATGCTGGAACGCGCCGACGGCAAGTACATCTCCAAATGCGACTACCGGCGGTGGCGTGGCGAGATCGAAGTCCATGACGAGAACCGAGATTCGATTAGTCTGGACGATGTCGGCAAGTTCGAAATGCCGGCGCTGATCGTACGCGGCGAGAACTCAAATATTCTGGCCCCTGATGCCGCGGAACGTTTCCGCGATGCCTTGCCGCAAGGTCAGCTGGTGACTGTTCCCGAGTGCGGTCACAACGTACACTCGCAGAACACCTTGGGATTCATTGGCGCCGTGGGGGAGTTTCTCTCTTCACTTGAGTGATCGCTTCCATAAGGCGCCGGGGAGAGGGATATCGTGAATAGAGTATCCGCCGCACAAGCAGCCGCATTATTGGAAACAGGCGATGAGATCGCCCTTCTCGATGTCCGCGAGATTATGCGGTTCGGGCGCGGGCATCCATTATTGGCGACAAACCTACCACTCTCGCGACTGGAAATGTCGATCTGCGATGTGGTGCCGAGGCGCGCGACACCGATCCTTCTGATCGACGGGGGTGACGGTCGCTCGGAATTGGCAGCAGAGCGATTGGCCCGCGTCGGATATCTGGATATTTCGATCATCGATGACGGTGCGCCGGCTTGGGAAGCGGCAGGGCTCGGTCTCATTCCCGAGATCGAAGTACCGACGAAAGGCTTCGGTGCCTTCGCCCGGATCAACGGCAAACCGAACTTCATCAGCCCGAACGAATTGAAAGCGGCGCTCGAGTCCGACGAGGACTGGATCGTGCTCGACAGTCGACCGAAGCCGGAATACACGGCCGGCAACATTCCCGGCAGCATCGATGCGCCGGGCGCCGATGTCCTGCGGTGGTTCGACGATCTGGTGCCGGACCCGAACACCAAGGTCTGTGTCAATTGCATGTCGGCGACGCGCGGTATCCTCGGCGGCCTTAGCTTGATGGCGGCGGGCGTGCCCAACGAAGTCCGTGTACTGCATCATGGCACGCGCGGATGGCTGTTGGACGGACATGAACTGGAACGAGGTGCGGCTCGTTTCCCAGCACCGGTCTCTAGGAATGCCCAAGCATCCGCCCGAAAGCGCGCGGAAAGCATAGCCGGGCGGGCGAAGTTGCCGCGCATCGATCGCGCGACCCTGAACGCATGGCGCGCTGACGACACACGGACGACCTATCTGTTCGACGTGCGGACGCCGGACGAGTTCCAAGCCGGACACCTGCCAGGTGCCCGCAATGCGCCCGACGGCTCGATCATTATGAGCCCTGACCGGTATTTCGGCACTCTGAATGCGCGGACCGTGCTCGCCGACGACGATACCGTGCGGGCGACGGTAACCGCCCTGTGGCTCGCGCAAATGGGCTGGGGCGAGGTGGCTATTTATACGGGCGGGATCGATGGTGGAGGCCTGGAGAGCGGTCCCGCGACTGACACCTCCCCGCCGATCCCACAGGCCAACACCATCAGACCTGACGCCATCCGAAGCGCTTTGGACTCTGGCGAGATTTCCGTGATTGACGTCGGCCCGTCCCAAGATTTCGTCGAAGCGCATATCGACGTGGCCACCTGGTGCTTGCGGCCCGATTTAGCCGAACATGTACAGAATTCGGGAAAGCCGGTTGTCCTGACGTCTCGCGACGGTGTCGCCGCGCACTATGCCGCCGACGATATTCGCCGTGCGCTCGACATCGAACTTCAAGTGCTGGAAGGTGGCATCGATGCTTGGCGCAACGCTGACTTACCGCTTGCCTCCGGGGAAGAAAACATGCTCTCGCCGCGCGATGATTTCTTTCTCGCGTCCTCGGAGCGGCCCGGCGATCAACGCCAAAACATCGTGGATTATCTGGACTGGGAGACGTGCTTGTTGGACGATATTGAACGCGCTGGCCCAGTCCCCTACCGCAACCTGATTTGGGCCTGAGCCGATATAAGAATGAGAGCTCGGGGAGAGACGATATGGCGAAAGAAACCCGTTGGGCGCGCCGCCCCTATGACGGCCATGCCATCAATCAGCCGTTGGAGCCGGACCTAGAGCTGCTGCAGGTCAGCCCAGGCACCCCGGGCGGCGAGTATTTCCGGCGCTTTTGGCAGCCGGTTGCCATGACCAGTCAGCTCGGTGAAAAGCCGGTCGCGATCCGCATCCTTGGCGAAGACCTTGTCGTCTTTCGCGATCTTCAGGGAAACATCGGTCTACTGCACAAGCACTGCGCCCATCGCCGCGCCTCGCTGGAGTTCGGGCGCATCGAGCAACAGGGCATCCGGTGTTGCTATCACGGTTGGCATTTCGATGTGGACGGCACGATCCTGGAGACGCCGGGTGAGCCTGAAGACAGCGAAATCCGCCACACAATCTGTCAGGGAGCTTATCCGGTCCATGAGTTTAAAGGCCTCGTCTTCGCCTATATGGGACCGCCAGAGAAACAACCCGCATTTCCCCATTACGATTCGATGGAAATTCCCGACCACGACATGGTCCCCTACTCCATCTCCTCGCCATGCAATTGGCTGCAAGAGAGCGAGAACTCGATCGACCCCTACCACAGCGTCTTCCTGCATGGACGGGTCAACGGCCCGCAATTTCCCGGGCTGGAGCATTTCGTGGCCCTGCCGGTCGTGGCCTATCACCAGCGCCCGGAAGGCATCGTCTACAGCCATTCACGGCGTAAGGACGATTTAATTCTGATTCGTTTCCACGATCATTTCCTGCCAAGCATGGCGCAGAACGGCGGCATGTTTCAGGTGTTGAGCGAACCTAAGACGTTCAGCCGCACCAGCTTGACGAAATGGGTTGTTCCGGTCGACGACACCAATGCCCGCAAATTCGGCTGGCGCCATTTCAACGACAAAGACGAGGTACTGAGCCAAGGCAACCGCGGCGAAGTCGGCTGGGAGAAGGTCGACTTCTACGGCCAAACCGAGCATCGCACCTACGAAGAAAAACAGGACAATCCGGGCGACTGGGAAGCCTGGACCGGCCAAGGCCCGATGAACGTCCACAAGCGGGAATATTTGGGGACGACCGATGAGGGTGTCACGTTGTTGCGCGATAAACTGCGCCGCGATATCCGCGCCGTCGCTAATGGCGAGGACATCGCCATGCCGCAGGGTACGCCCGAAAAGCCGTTTCACACATATGGCGGTGACACAGTGCTGCGCATTCCGAAGGACAATCAGGATGACCGCGCGATGATCGATCGAATTCAGCGCGCCGTCGCCAATATCTATTTCGAGGGTGATGCCTATGAAGGCGAGGACCGGAACGAGTTTATCCGCCGAGAGGTGTCGGCAAAGTTTGAGTAGGAACGTACCACGTCGTCCTTCGTCTGGCGCAGGATGACACAAACAAGGCGCTGAGATGCCAAAGACCATTACGCTTTTCGAGAACCTGCGGGCGGTGCCCTACACGCCGTTCTACTTAGCGATTGCGCGAGGAGACTGGACGCGTGAGGGGATTGATGTGCGGGTCGAGACCTCGCCCGCTATGTCGCAGACCGCCGAAGCGCTGCTCGACGGACGGGCGGATGTCTCCTGGGGCGGGCCGATGCGGGTCATGACCTATCACGACAAGGATCCGGAATGCCCGCTCGTCTGTTTCGGACAGGTGGTGGCGCGCGACCCCTTTATTCTGGTCGGACGGGAGCCGAACAAACACTTTCGCTTCCAAGACCTTGCCGGTCTCAAGGTCGCGGTCGCCGAAGAGGCACCAACCCCTTGGCTGACCTTTCAAGACGATCTCGGTCGGGCGGGGTTCCCGCCGGATCGTCTAAAACGAACACCCGACCAACCAATGGCGGACAATGTCGCAGCCTTACGCGCTGGCGAACTCGATGTCGTCCAGGTCTTCGAACCTTATGCGGAGCAATTGGTGACGGAAGGGGCAGGTCATATCTGGCACCGTTTCGCCGAGCGGGGCGATATCGCCTATACCAGTTTTTATACGACAAAGGCTTTCGCGAAACGCCAGCGTAAGACCTGCCGCGCCTTGGTGCGTGGAATCGGACGTGCACAAATCGCGCTTCACAGCACGCCCGCCAATGAAGTCGCCAAGGCCATCCGCGAATTCTTCCCGGAGCTCACGCAACGGCGTTTAAGTCGGATGATCTCCGGCTATCGTAAATCCGGCCTTTGGGCGAAAACACCGGCCTTGCCGCCCGAGGCATTTACACGCCTCAAAGCGGCACTGCTGTCCGGCGAATTGATCGAACGCGACGTCCCATACAACAACGCCGTCGATGCTCGACTGTCGAACACGAAGATCGACGATTTATAGAGGAGCCAATAATGCCAGCCGAGTCGATTTGCCTCTCCGCCCCTGCCATCGACATCGGACCGTTCTTGGACGGTACACCGGCAGGTAAGCATTCCGTCGCGAATGAACTCGCCGCCGCCTGTCGGGACATCGGGTTCCTCATCATCAAGAACCATGGCCTTTCCGCCGACGTATTGGAGACTGCTTTTCGGATGAGCCGGGCATTCTTCGATCTGCCGCAGGACGACAAGGACGCCGTCCATCCGACAGGACCATCGAAACAACGAGGCTATCACGGCTTCGCCAGCCGCGGCCTCGCCAATACGCTAGGTATCGCCGCGCCACCCGATTTGCGGGAGACGATCTTTCTCGGCCCCATAGACGATCTCAGAGAAAGCTATCGACACGTTCCGGAAGCGGAAGTTTCGTATTGGCCGAACACCTTGCCGACCAAACCGGACGGCACGGCGGAAGCCTTAAGTGCCCTATATCGTGGTTTTGAGAAACTCTCCGCCGACCTCCTGCGGATATTCGCCGTAGCACTCAGCATGCCGGAAGATCATTTCGCGGAGAAAATTGATCGGCATTTTTCGATCCTAAGTTGCCATCACTATCCCGCCCTGACGGAACCGCCCGCCCCCGGTCAGCTACGGACCGGCCCGCACACGGATTTCGGCGCCCTGACGATCCTCGCTATGACAACCGAGCAAGGCGGCCTTGAGGTGCAAATGCCGGACGGTAGTTGGGTTGGTGTCGTGGCGGGAGCCGGTGAATTGGTGGTGAACCTCGGCGATATGATGGCGCGCTGGACCAACAATCGCTGGAAATCGACCCTGCACCGCGTTGCCAATCCGTCGGCCCTCGCCGACGCTATGAGCCGACGTCAATCAATCGGCTACTTCATGCATCCGAACTATGATGCCACGATTGAATGCTTCCCCACCTGCCGCGAGGCGGGCACAGACCCACTTTATCCATCAATCACAGCCGGCGCTCATATCGCCGAGAAAATAGCCAAAAGTCACGCAATCTAGTTAAGGTTAAATCTGCTAATTACGACTAAAGACACTGAATCTTAAGCACGATTCCATTATGTACTACCCAGATATGGCACAATAATTGCTTGCTAATATGGTTAACAATAAACGTCACCATATCGATAGCGAGCACAAGAATATGTCCATTGTATTGATCGTTGAAGAGACCGAAGGCATCCGCGATTACGTAAAGCACCATGTTCTCGATTGGGGCCACACGGTGTTGGAAGCCGGAACCGGCGCCGGCGCCATCGTCGCCATTCGGGAATTGCGGCCGGATTTAGTCGTGATCGACCCGGAATTACCGGATATGTGTGGCTTCGATGCCGTTAATCTGATCCGAAAAGATGAGAAAACCGCCAACATGCCGGTCATCGCCTTGACCGCGCTGGATAGTGCGGAAGGACGCAAGAAAGCCGCGGACGCGAATTTCGCTCATTATCTGACGAAGCCAATCATCGACATCCACGAGTTGCGCGATTCGATGCGCCTCCACCTCTAACGAGCTTTAATCTCGCCCGTCGTCTCGCGCCGGCCCGATTTTGGACGTTCGGCGCGTTCCCCCGATTTCAATCGACGATCAACGCCCGTTCTGCGTTCGTCCAAATTAATCTCGAAACGCGGGGTGCGGCGATCGCTTTCATCGAGGATGATGGTGGCGCCTTCGCTTTTGGTTTTTTCATACGCGGTATCGCGATCATCCATGAGGGCGAACTGAACGTTCGCCTTGATCTGACCAGACGGCCAACTCACGCCCGCGAAGAATATTTCCCAATCGCTTTTTATATGTGGCTTCAAGAAGTCCTGACAGTCGTCGACACTGTTCAGGATACTCAACCGTAACCCGTAGGCCAGAGATCCTCGCGATATTCCGTCCGGCATCCCTCTTAACCCCAAATTAAAGTGAGACGACTGCTCATCCTTCATTGGTAACAAATTTCAATTATTAATGTCCAGACATTAGATAACTCTTATTCCCAGACATCACCTTAATCCTCTCTCACATGCGCTGCGCCGGCTTCGACAAGCGCGGCGATTTCCGCCTCGGAATAGCCAACATCAGCCAGCGCTTCCGCCGTGCTTTGTCCTAAATTCTCCGGATGCCGGTAATAGCCGCCCGGCGTCTTAGAGAAATTAACCGGCACTTTGATGTGACGAATTTTTCCTTCCGTCGGGTGCTCTACTTCGGGGAACATGCCGACCGCCGTGAGATGCGGACAATCGAACAAGTCTTCCGGGCTATTCATTGGCATCACCGGGATATCAGCTTCTTCGAGAACACGCAGCCATTCCGCCGAGGTTCGGTCGGCCATGATTTCAGTGACGATCTCATAGAGCGCGTCGATGTTCTTTGAGCGTGATGGTTGATCCGCAAACCGTGGATCCTTCGCCAATTCAGGCTTTCCGGCCACATCGAAGAATCGCCCCCAATGCTTGTCGTTATAGGGCAGCACGCAGATATATCCGTCCGCTGTCGGGAACGGGCGGCGGTGCGGCGTCAGCATTCGCTGATAGCCCGCTTCCCCGGTCGGCGGATCGTACATCCGCCCCTGCATATGCTCGTTCATGATGAAACCGGCGAAAGATTCGTACATCGGCACGTGAATTTTCTGTCCCTCGCCCGTGCGTTCGCGGTGGAACAACCCCATCGAAATCGAATAGGTCAGGAATAATCCAGTTGTCTTATCGGCTAGCACGCTTGGCCCGTAGCGCGGTGTTCCCGTCACCGACCCGAACAGCGACGCCAGACCGGAGGCCCCTTGGATCAAATCGTCATAGGCGGGTTTGTCGACGAACGGTCCCTCCTCGCCATATCCCGTCGCCGCCGCATAGACGATATCCGGCTTGATCGCGGCAATGGATTCATAATCAATGCCAAGCCGCGCTGCGGCTTTCGGGCGAATATTGTGGACGAAGACGTCGGCGCTTTCGACCAGGCGTTTCAGCGGCTCCTTCGCTTCCGGCTTTTTCAGGTCGAGTACGACACTGCGTTTATTACGTCCCTTCATCAAATAAGCCGACGACATGCCCGGTGTTTTGAACGCACCGGTCCAGCGGCCGATATCGCCGCCCGGCGGCTCTACCTTGATGACATCGGCGCCCATTTCACCCAGAATTTGGGTACAAAACGGGCCGAGCATAACAGTCGTAAGGTCGATGACACGAATTCCCTGAAGCGGGCCGCGAGGAGTTTCTGACACGATGGTGGTTTCCTTCTAAGACATTGCGTTTAATATGAACCGGAATCGGGCCATGTCAGGGACCATCTTGAAATTTTGGAACCAGCCCTCCGAACCAGCGCATCCAAGGGAGTTGAGAATGTCCGCCAGCGAACGCAGTCACCCGGGTCTCCAGTTCAGCGAACTGACCTCATTCATGGGCGCGGAAGTCCATGGTGTCGATCTGAATACTCCCTTGTCCGAGGCGGACTTCGCGGACCTGAGGCGCGGCTTAGCGGATTACAGCCTGTTGCTTATTCGCGACCAGAACATGACGCCGGAATCGCAAATCGCCTTCAGTCGGCGGTTCGGTGAATTGGAAGACCATGTATTGCAGGATTTCTGCCTCGATGGTCACCCGGAAATATTCGTCGTCTCGAACATCATTGAGGACGGCAAGCATATCGGGGCGTATGGAGGTTCAAAACAATACCATTCCGATCTCGCCTATATCGAAAAACCGAGCCTAGGGTCGGTCTTCTATTGCTTGGAATGCACGGAAGAAGGCGGCGAGACCGCATTTGTCAGCATGTACGCGGTCCACGACGGATTGCCGGAAGATAAACGTGTTTGGCTGACCGAACAAAAGGTCGTCTTCGACTACCCCTGGAACCACGAGATGTACAACGCCCACCGCCCGGCACTGACGCAGGAGCAAATCGATAGTACACCTCCTGTCATCCACCCTTGCGTGCGCACTCATCCAGAGACCGGACGGCGAGCCGCCTTCTTCAGCCCAATCTGGATTCGCAACTTCGAAGGCATGAGCGAAGAAGAAAGCCAGCCGATCCTCGAAGAGCTTTGCGATTTCGCAACCCAAGATCAATTCACCTACACCCACACCTGGCGGCCGGGCGACGTGTTAATCTGGGACAATCGCTCCAGTATGCATAAGGCAATGCCGTTCGATGAGGAAAACGCACGGCGTCTCATGCACCGCACAACAATTTGCGGCGACCGCCCTTATCTCGACGACTAAAGAATTCGTGGCGCCGGTTAGAGCCTTTCCAGATTATATGGAAAGGCTCTAGGGTGCGGCCATGACGACAACGCCGCCCGATTTCGACGCCAATTTCCGGTCCAAGCTGCACGATCTGCTGATTTGGCGCCGCGACGTTCGGCGATTTCGAACCGACTCGCTCCCTTCGGATACACTCACCCGGCTAATCGACGCCGCACGTCTCGCGCCATCCGTGGGCCTCAGCGAACCTTGGCGTTTTGTCGTCGTCTCCTCCGATGCGCGGCGCCGCGCCATGCGTGGAAATTTCGAGCACGCAAACAAGGAGGCACTTGAGGGCTATAAGGGCGAGCGCGCCCAGCTCTACGCATCACTGAAACTCTCAGGCATGGAGGCGGCCCCCCTACAAATCGCCGTCTTCGCAGATGAAGAAACGGACCAGGGGCACGCACTCGGTCGCGCCAGCATGCCGGAAACACTTATGTACTCAACCGTAACCGCCATTCATACGATGTGGTTGGTCGCGCGCGCCGAAGGGATCGGGATCGGATGGGTGTCGATTTTGGAACCGTCGGAAGTACCTGAAATTCTGGACACACCCGCCGCGTGGCGTTTTGTAGCCTATCTCTGTATCGGTTTTCCGGAGGAAGAAAGCGAAACGCCGGCACTCGAAGACGCCGGGTGGGAACACCGCCGCCCCGGCGGCAACTTCATTATCGAACGCTGATCGCAGCGAGCGCGACGATCTCCACCACCTGAGCGACAGCTCCCAAAACATCGCCTGTTTGCCCGCTGATCTGTTTTCGAGCGAGTGCTGCAACAAACAGCATCGCGACAACACTCACAAAGAGCGCCATTAGGGCCACTCCAAAACCAACGGCGAACCAAGCGACAACGAAAGCAATAGCGCCTCCGACCAACGTTTGCCCCATGTTCGGACGCCCAGCGGCGGCCGACAAGCCATTGTCCCGTGCGGCGGGAAGCATGGCCATGACTGGCCCCATCGCACCGCGTGAGAGTGCCGCTGAGGCGACCAGCGCCGCGCAGACAGTGGCGGGATCGCCCAAACTTCCCAAGACCGACACCCGTGCCAATACCGAAAATATCATGGCGGCGACACCGTAGCTTCCCACGCGGCTGTCGCGCATGATCGCCAATTTGCGCTCGCGGCTGCTTCCACCGCCGAAGCCATCCGCACAATCGGCCAGGCCATCTTCGTGTAAGCCGCCGGTCGCAATATACATGGCGGCCACCGCCGCGATTGCCGACAGTGCGGGCGGCAAGCCCACCACATCGCCCAGATAATACGCGAACGCCCCGCAAAGACCGACCAAGACACCAACCACGGGGAACACCCAGAGAGTAGCCGAGAGTGCGGTTCCGTCATGACTGTTGTTGCCGCCGATGGGGAATCGCGTCAGAAAAATAGTGGCCGTGCGCAGGGCTGTAAGAGGATTACGTTCGATCTGGCTGGACACGTTAGCCTCGTTTCTCGATGTTCCGGTTGGATTGACGGACATAATTGAACGAGTACGTGGTGAGCAACAAGGACACAAACACGTTGGAATGGGCGCGAAATCTGCTGGCTGGCCTTCCCGGCCCGGACGAATCCGCCAGAGAGGCAGCCGCGAAACGGCAAGCGCAACTCACGAAACCGGCCGGCTCACTCGGCCGGCTTGAAGAGCTCGTCCTTTGGCTCGCGGCATGGCAAGGCAAACACCCGCCGACGCTCGACCGTCCGCATGTCATTGTTTTTGCCGGCAATCATGGCATCGCGGCAAAAGGCGTCTCCGCCTATCCAGCGGATGTGACGGCGCAAATGGTCGCGAATTTCAACACTGGCGGGGCTGCTATCAACGCGCTTTCCCGATACGCGTCCGCCGACCTTTCGATCATTCCAATTAAGCTGGAACAACCCACCGAGGATTTTACAAACGCTCCGGCCATGAGTGAGCAGGAACTTGCGGACACCCTCGACATTGGACGCAACTCAATTCCCGACGACGCGGATTTGCTATTGCTCGGCGAAATGGGAATCGGCAACACCACATCCGCCGCCGCCCTCGCCTGCGCACTTTTCGGCGGCGTTCCATCGGATTGGGTCGGTGCAGGTACCGGAGTCGATGCAGACGGCATTTCCCGCAAACAACAAGCCATCGTGAATGCGCTGGCGTTTCACGGCGACACGCTCTCCGATCCCTTCGAAGCGTTGCGCTGTGTCGGCGGACGCGAACTCACCGCCATTGCCGGGGCCTGTCTGGAGGCGCGGCGGCGCCGGATACCCGTTATCTTAGACGGCTATGTCTCAACGGTTTCGGCGGCCGTGCTCAGCGCATTCGATTCCTCCGCGCTCGATCACTGTTGCATCGGACATGTCTCCGCCGAGCCCGGTCATCGACGTCTTTTGGAACGACTCGGAAAACCTGCCCTACTGGATCTAGACATGCGGCTCGGCGAAGCATCTGGTGCCGCCGTCGCCCTCTCCGTCATTGGCGCAGCGTTGGCAACCCACAATAATATGGCGACTTTTGAGGAAGCCGGGATCGCGGGGCGTTCCGATCTGGATTAAGTCGAATCCCGCTGGTTCGTTTCCCATCATCGTGATAACGTCTTGACGCTGATCGAGAGGAAGCCGGTGCTTTCTGAGAAGAGAAATTCCGGCGCTGCCCCCGCAACTGTGAGCGGCGAGATCACGGTGAAAGCCACTGGCGGAGTTCCGCTGGGAAGGCGCTGTGATTATTGACCCGAAGCCAGGATATTTTCGCCAGCATGTGTTCAACACCCGCCTCGGAGGGAGGGCAATACGGTGTCGCAGTTGAATTCTTTGCCGCCCACTACACTAGTGATCGGTGGTGCCCGTTCCGGGAAAAGCGCCTACGCGGAGAGATTGGTCGAGGATTCCGGCTTGAAACCGGTATACCTCGCGACCGCAACGACCGGTGACGACGAAATGTCGGAGCGCATCCGCCTTCATCGAGAGCGCCGTGGTGATTTATGGTCGACTGTCGAAGAACCACTCGCACTCGCCACCACCATTCGAGAGCATTCCAATACCGGGTCTGCCGTTTTGGTCGACTGTCTGACCCTGTGGCTCAGCAATCTGATGACGCTCTCCCGCGATATTGAACAAGAAACCCAAGAATTGGCCGCGATGCTCCCTGGCCTCGACGGTCCCGTAGTCTTCGTGACCAACGAAGTCGGACTGGGCATCGTACCCGCTAACGAGCTGGCCCGCGCATTTCGCGATCACGCCGGTCGCCTGAACCAAGCCGTGGCCCAGGCCTCGGACCACGTGGTGATGATGATCTCTGGCCTCCCCATGACCCTCAAACCGAACGGATAACACATGTCGGAACACAAAAAGATCCCCGCAACCGTAGTGACTGGCTTTCTCGGCGCCGGTAAAACGACTCTGATCCGGCATTTGCTGGAAACCGCGAACGGCAAACGCCTGGCACTAATCATCAATGAATTCGGCGATATCGGCGTCGATGGTGAGGTCCTCAAGGCCTGCGGCAGCGAGACCTGTGGTGAGGAAGACATCGTCGAGCTCGCCAACGGCTGCCTGTGCTGCACCGTCGCCGATGATTTCATCCCCACCATCGAAGCCTTGCTGGCACGCGACCCACAGCCAGATCATATCGTCATCGAGACATCAGGGTTAGCCCTCCCTAAACCTTTGGTACGCGCTTTCGGATGGCCGGAAATCCGTACACGCCTGACGGTGGACGGTGTCGTCGCCGTCGTAGATGGCCCCGCCGTCGCTTCCGGCCTTTTCGCGGCCGACCCGGTCGCCGTTCAAGCCCAACGCGAAGCCGACGAAGCACTGGATCACGACAGTCCGTTGGAAGAAGTGTTCGAGGATCAGGTCTATTGCGCCGATCTCGTGATCGTCAACAAGACAGACGAGATGACACCCGAAGTTTTGGGCGCAACGTCGCGCGAGTTGCGGGCCAAGTTGCGCCCCTCCGTCAAGATGATCGAAACCAGCCACGCGACCATCGACGCTGAAATTTTGTTGGGCCTGACCGCCGCCGCCGAAGACGATCTGGATGCCCGCCCGTCCCATCACGATGACGAGGACGACCACGAGCATGACGATTTCGACAGCTTCGTCGTAGAGCTACCGGAACTGGCATCTCCCGATATTCTGACGGACCGTATCGAAGCCCTATTCGCCCAACACGACGTCCTTCGCCTGAAAGGCTTCGCCGCCATCGCCGGCAAGGACATGCGGCTGCTCGTGCAAGGGGTCGGGACTCGCCTCAACAGTTATTTCGACCGCGATTGGCGCACGGATGAGGCACGCCGCACGCGACTGGTGGTGATCGGCCTGCATGGCCTCGACAAAGCGGCCATTGAGGCAGTCTTGCAAGACGACATCGGGGCGGCGGCGTAACTCATGCACCTTTTGGCGGCACAACCGGGACAGATCGTCGACGGCAGCGAGGCCGTCGATCTCGGACAGAGTCCGGGCGAGATCGTATTCATCTCCGCCGCCGATACGGAACTCGCATGCCTGGCTGATCTTCGTGCCGGGATGGATGATGATTTCCCGACACTGCGCCTCGCCAACCTGATGTCACTCTCCCACAACATGTCGGTTGATCTCTACGTCGATGCGGTCATCCGACACGCAAAGCTGGTCGTTGTACGATGCCTGGGAGGGGCCGGATATTGGCCTTATGGGATCGAGCGAATTGCCGAGACCTGCCGCAACCGGAATATCGCGCTGGCGCTGCTCCCCGGCGATGATCAACCCGATGCCACGCTCGATGGTTTCAGTACGCTGGAGCGCGAGGCGCGACACCGGCTCTGGCAATACCGCATCCATGGGGGTGCGGAAAACGATCGCAACTTCTTGCGTTTCGCCGCCACCTTGATCGGCCATACGACGGACTGGAATCCGCCGCGTCAGTTATTGCGCGCCGGATTGTATTGGCCCGATCTGGAAACACCGGATATCGGCGCGTTGCGCGACATTTGGCAAAACGCCGCACCGGTCGCCGTGGTGACGTTCTATAAGGCTTTGGTGCAGGCAGGCACATTAGCCCCCATCGACGCGCTAATTGACGCGCTCTCCGCACGCGGGGTCAATCCCCTTCCCATATATATTTCTAGCCTCAAGGATCCTGTCTCGGTCGAGCTGCTGACGTCGATCTGCGAAGAGATCGCACCGTCGATTGTCTTGAATGCAACCGGATTCGCCGTTTCGCAACCGGGAGCGCCGAGAACGCAAACCGCCTTCGACACTATGGGATGTCCCGTATTGCAGATCGTCCTGGGAGGCTCGACCCACGCCGCATGGGAAGCCAATGCTCAGGGATTATCGCCCAAGGATTTAGCGATGAATGTGGTGCTGCCAGAAGTCGACGGTAGAATTCTCGCCCGCGCTATCTCCTTTAAATCGGAAGCGCGCTACGATCCCAAAACAGAAATCTCGGTGGCGTATCATGAAGCGGTGCCGGACCGCGTCGACTTCACCGCCGACCTTGCGGCGCGTTGGGTCAGGCTCTCCCAGACGCCGGCACAAGACCGGCGAATCGCCATCGTTCTCGCCAATTACCCAAACAAGGACGGTCGGCTCGGCAACGGCGTCGGGCTCGATACGCCAGCCAGCGCCATCAACGTTTTGAACGCGCTGGCCCACCATGATTATACCGTCGACGGTATTCCCGGCGACGGGAACGCCTTGATGCAGAAACTCTCTGCCGGACCGACCAACGCACTCGACCGCAGACACCTGCGCAAAGGGGGTGTCCGTCTATCGCAATCAGAGTACCAAGCGCATTTCGACACACTACCGGAAAGCGTGCGACGCAAGGTAAGCGAACGTTGGGGCGCCCCCGCGACCGACCCCTTCGTCGTCGGCGCCGATTTTCTGCTCCCGGTCCTCGAACTCGGCAATATCGTGGTCGCGATCCAACCGGCGCGCGGTTACAACATCGACCCGGCGGAAAGCTATCACGATCCCGACTTGGTCCCGCCGCATGGCTATATCGCCTTCTATGCCTGGCTGCGGAAATCCTATGACGCCCATGCGGTGATCCATCTCGGCAAACACGGCAATCTCGAGTGGCTGCCAGGCAAAGCCGTCGCGTTGTCTGAAGACTGCTTTCCGGAAGCGGTCTTCGGTGCGATGCCTCATCTCTATCCCTTTATTGTCAACGATCCGGGTGAAGGCGCGCAGGCGAAGCGGCGAACCTCCGCCGTCATCATCGATCATCTGACCCCGCCCCTCACCCGTGCTGAATCCTACGGCCCACTGAAGGATTTGGAGGCGCTGGTTGACGAATATTACGAAGCCGCAGGTATCGATCCACGCCGGATCGAACTTTTACGCACCCAGATTCTCGACCTCGCGCAGGCCACAGGCCTCGACAAGGACACTGGCATGGTGGCTGAGGAAGAACCGGAATCCGCCCTCGCCAAGCTCGACAATTATCTCTGCGAATTGAAAGAAATGCAGATCCGGAACGGTCTGCATGTATTCGGCGACTCGCCCGACGGCACGTTACGCGACGACCTGTTGGTCGCTCTCACCAGAATTCCTCGAAACGCGGGCACAGCAGGCGACGCATCCCTGATCCGGGCGCTCGCCGCCGATTTACAACTCGGGGACTTTGACCCGCTCGATTGCGAAATGGCAGCCGAATGGACAGGTTTGCGCCCAGACGCATTGAATTTCGGCGAAGATACTTGGCGGTCGGCCGGAGACACAGTCGAACGCTTGGAGGCACTTGCCCTTCGGCTGGTGCGCAGCGATGCAGTGCCCGAGGTCCATTGGCGACACACCATTGACGTGCTGACCGAAATCCAGGAACAGGTGGCACCCTCCGTGGATCAAAGCGGAAAGGCTGAGATCGAGGCGACATTGACCGGACTTGACGGTAAGTTCGTGATCCCCGGCCCCTCCGGCGCGCCGACGCGGGGACGCCTTGATGTGCTGCCGACGGGCCGAAATTTTTATTCCGTCGACAATCGCACGGTCCCGACTCCCGCGGCGTGGCTACTTGGCTGGAAATCGGCCGACCTGCTGATCGCTCATCATCGCCAAACCCAAGGTGCCTGGCCCCGCACCATCGTGCTGTCCGCTTGGGGCACCTCTAACATGCGAACCGGCGGCGAAGACATTGCTCAGGCACTAGCGCTGATGGGCGTGCGACCGCAATGGGACAACGCCTCGCGGCGGGTGACCGGGTTTGAAATTCTGCCGCTCGACACCTTGGACCGGCCCCGGGTCGATGTGACGTTGCGCATTTCCGGCTTCTTCCGTGACGCCTTTCCCGCGCAGATCGATCTATTCGATTCCGCCGTCCGCGACGTCGCCGCCTTGGACGAAGCGGAATCCGACAATCCGTTGGCCGCGCGAACACGGATCGAGCAAGAACGCTTGATCGCTGACGGCGTAGAAGAGAGCATCGCAGCGAAGCGCGCCGGGCATCGCATTTTCGGATCGAAACCGGGCTCCTACGGTGCCGGTCTGCAAGCCTTGATCGACGAGCGCGGCTGGGAGAGCGAGGGCGATCTCGCCCGCGCCTATATTGCCTGGGGTGGATATGCTTATGGCGGGGGAGCAGAAGGAACAGCGGAACATCGCTTATTCGAGGAACGCCTGAGCCGCGTCGAGGCAGTCGTCCACAATCAAGACAATCGGGAACACGACCTGCTGGATTCGGACGATTACTATCAGTTCGAAGGGGGCGCCACGACAGCGGTCCGACATTTATCGGGACAACAACCGGCGATCTACCACAACGATCACTCGCGTCCCGAATCGCCGAAGATCCGCACGTTGGAAGACGAGATCGGCCGCGTCGTGCGCGCCCGCGTCGTCAACCCGAAGTGGATTTCAGGCGTGATGCGTCACGGTTACAAAGGTGCCTTTGAGATGGCGGCGACCGTCGACTACCTCTTCGCCTTTGCCGCGACGGCGCGCGTCGTTCAGGATCATCATTTCGATTTGGTCTACGATGCCTATCTCGGTGACGACGAGGTGCGGCAATTCCTGATCGACAACAACCCAGCCGCCGCGAAAGAGATTGCCGAGCGATTGATCGAGGCTCAGGAAAGAGGCCTCTGGAAGCCGCGCTCGAACGCCGGGCGGGCGCTATTGGAAGAATTAGCGGACGACAACTTGAGGGCCGTATCATGAGCGACAAATCGCAAGACGAAATTAACGAACGCGCCAACGAAAAATCACGCAAGCGCAAGGAAGCGCGCGACCGGATGCTGGCGACGAAAACCATCGAGAAAGGTTTGCTGATCGTCCACACGGGCAAAGGCAAGGGCAAATCAACCGCTGCATTTGGATTGGTCATGCGGGCACTCGGCCATGGCATGCGGATCGGCATCATCCAGTTCGTGAAAGGCAAATGGGAGACCGGCGAACGTGATGTCCTGGATAAATTCCCGGATCTCGTAACCATCCGCACCATGGGTGAGGGCTTCACCTGGGAGACCCAAGACCGTGGCCGCGACATCGCCGCCGCGGAGACCGCATGGGAAGCCGCGAAGGAAATGATCGACGCGAGCCGGGGCCCCGATCCGAAATACGATCTGATCCTGTTGGACGAGCTCAACATCGTGCTGCGTTACGACTACATCCCGCTTGACGATGTCGTCGCCTTCCTCGCAGCGAAGCCGGAGGACCTGCACGTGATCGTCACCGGGCGCAATGCCAAGGAACCGTTGATCGAGGTCGCAGACCTGGTGACGGAAATGACGATGGTGAAGCATCCGTTCCGAGCCGGAGTCAAAGCACAGAAGGGCATCGAGTTCTAATTCATGGCCGCGATTATGATCCAGGGTACGAGCTCCGACGCTGGCAAATCGCTGGTGACGGCCGGACTCTGCCGGGCGTTCACCAATCGCGGCCTCAAAGTGCGGCCCTTCAAACCGCAGAACATGTCGAATAACGCAGCCGTCACCTCAGATGGTGGCGAAATAGGCCGCGCCCAGGCATTGCAGGCCCGTGCCTGCCGATCAGAGCCCAACGTCGACATGAATCCCATTCTTCTAAAACCGCAAACCGATGTGGGCTCGCAATTGATCGTGCGGGGAAAAGTGCGGCGCAACACAACGGCGCGCGAATATTACACCTTGAAAGACGAGTTGCTGCCGGTCGCCATCGAAAGTTTCGAGCGCCTAGAATCCGATTGTGATCTGGTCGTTGCCGAAGGTGCTGGCAGTCCGGCTGAAGTCAATCTGCGTCACGCGGATATCGCGAATATGGGTTTCGCCGTCCCGACTGAAACGCCAGTCGTGCTGGTCGGCGACATCGAACGCGGCGGTGTCATTGCCAGCGTGCTCGGCACTTGGCATCTCTTGGAGAGCGATGAACGCGCTTTACTCGCAGGGTACATCGTCAACAAGTTCCGCGGCGATCCATCGCTTTTCGATAACGGTTTGGCGCGCATTACTCAGGATACCGGACTGCGCAGCTTCGGTGTCCTGCCGTGGTTCGAGGACGCGAGGAAGCTACCCGCCGAAGACGCCTTGGCCCTCGGTCGGTACGGCGGGGAGCATACCGGAAAGATCAAAATCGTCGTGCCGGTCTTCTCCCGCGTTGCTAATTTCGACGATCTCGATCCCCTTGCCGCCGAACCTGACATTGAATTGGTGATGATCAGGTCAGGGGACCCACTGCCAGGTGATGCCGATCTCGTCCTATTGACCGGATCAAAATCAACGCGTGGCGATCTCGCTCTTTTGCGTGAGAACGGCTGGGATATCGATATCAAGGCGCATGTCCGCCGCGGTGGATTGGTACTGGGCCTATGTGCCGGATATCAAATGCTGGGCCGAGAAGTAGAAGATCCAGACGGAATAGAGAGCGCTCCGGGGAATTCGGTAGGTCTTGGTTTACTGGATGTAGTCTCTTGCCTGGAGGGTGACAAAACGCTCAGGACCACCAGCGGCACGGATGTACGCACTGGCCTGCCGGTGACCGGCTACGAGATGCATATCGGTAAAACGACCGGCCCTGGCACTCATTTCCCCATGTTGCGGATCGAGGGGCGGGACGAGGGCGCGGTCTCGGGCGATGGGTTGGTTGCCGGTTGCTATCTCCACGGCCTGTTCGCCAATGACGATTTCCGACACGGGTTCCTCACGCAACTCAAACCCCGGGCCGAGAGCGGCATCCGATACGAACAACAAGTCGAGAGTACACTCGATGCCTTGGCCACCCATTGCGAGGCCCATCTCGACCTAGACGGTATCGCGACTATGGCGGGAGTTGCTTAGATGCTCAGCGCCAAAACACCAAAGCCGAGCATGATGATACCTGAGACGGCATATAGGCGCAGTGCGCGGCGAATATCTTGCGCGCCCGCATCTCGCCGACCGTCGCCCATCCAGGAATCTTCCACATGACGCTCGCCATAGACACGCGGGCCCGCCAAGGCCAATCCCAGTGCCCCGGCCATCGCGGCTTCCGGCCAACCGGCATTCGGCGATCCGTGCTTTGGGGCATCCCGGCGCATAGCGATCAGAGCCGCCCGCCCGCTCGCAGTCGGCAAAACCAAGGCCGACAGTACAAAGATAATTCCCGCCAAACGTGCGGGAACCAAGTTCGCCAGATCGTCGAGCCGCGCCGCGGCCCAGCCAAAGGCTTCGTAGCGTTCATTGCGATAACCCACCATGCTATCGAGCGTGTTGATGGCCTTGTAGGCGAGTATGCCCGGCAATCCGAAAACGACGTAAAAGAAAACCGGAGCCACGACACCGTCACTAAAGTTTTCCGCCGCCGATTCAATAGCGGCCCGCGCGACTCCCGCATCGTCGAGGCTTTGCGGGTCGCGCCCGACGATATGGCCAACCGCTCTTCGGCCCGCGTCGAGGCTTTCGTCGAGGCCTGCGGCAACACGCCGAACATGCGCATAGAGATCGTGATTAGCGATCAGGACGGCGACGAATATCGCCTCGCCAATCCACGCCCATTCGAACGATACCATTCGCAATCCCAAACCAAGCAGCCATCCAATCGCTGCACAGCTGCCGACGAGCGCCAAGACCATCAAGAATCCGGCGAAACGCCGCGACAGATTGGCGGATTTCGGATTGTTGAGTGCGGAATCAAACCGGCCAATCATCTCGCCGAGAATCGCAACCGGGTGCGGAACATGACGATAGAGCCAGTGGGGATCACCGACCAACGCATCGAGAATGAAGGCCAAAGCCAATATCCAATGATGGATTTGGCCGCCGGAATACTGCTCGGGAAACGACATAAACACACCAGAATCCTGCGCGCCGAATCGCGGCGCGTCAACGACAACAATCGGCGACCAAGGTCGCCGCGAACTGCGAGGACACGATGACGGGTAAGACAGGAGTACTACTTTGTGGGCATGGTAGCCGAGATGCCAATGCCATCCGCGAATTCGCCGTTTTGGCGGAGATGCTGGATAAACGCCTGCCCGACGTCGATGTCGATCATGGCTTCCTCGAATTTGCGACGCCGGTCATCCATACGGCCCTGAATGCGCTGCGGGAGAAGGGCAATACGGAGATACTGGCGCTGCCCGGCATGCTGTTCGCCGCAGGTCACGTCAAAAACGACATCCCGTCCGTGCTGAACACCTACATGGCGCAGAACCCCGGCATGAACGTGCATTACGGGCGCGAACTTGGCATCGATCTGAAGATGGTACGGGCTGCGGGCCAACGTATACAAGAAGCGTTGGATAGCGCGCCGGATGGCGTCTCTAAACACGAGACGCTGTTGATGGTAGTGGGTCGCGGTGCTTCCGACCCGGACGCCAATTCCAACATATCCAAGGTCATGCGCCTGTTGTGGGAGGCCTTTGGGTTTGGCTGGGGCGAAGTCTGCTATTCCGGCGTCACTTTTCCTCTGGTGGAGCCGGGATTGGAACATGCAACAAAACTCGGCTTTAAGCGGATCATCGTATTCCCCTATTTCCTGTTCACCGGCATTTTAGTGAAACGCATTTACGACTACACCGATGTGGTCGCCGCCCGGCACCCGGATATCGAATTCATCAAAGCCCCTTATCTAAACGCGCAACCGTTGGTGCTGGAGACTTTCGTCGACCGAATGGTCGAAATTCAAGAAGGCACCGGCAACATGAATTGCCAGATGTGCAAATACCGCGAACAGGTATTGGGTTTCGAGGACGAAGTCGGCTTACCGCAAGAAAGCCACCACCATCATGTCGAAGGTATTGGCACTAACGAAGACCAAAGCCATTCCCATGATCACGCGCATGATCACGATCATGATCACAGCCATAGTCATGGTCACCATCACGGCGACGGGCATGATCATGACCATAGCCACGATCATGGCCACCATCCCTATCCCCACGCAGATCACCCGCTCGGCCCCGTTACCATGGAACCCTCGAAGGACGACGCGGAATAATTCGATGAGTGCCTATATTCGCGACCCCAAGGAAATTTACCGGCGTTCCTTCGCCATTGTACGTGAGGAAACGACGCTCGACGGCTTACCGCCCGAAATGGCAGACGTCGCGGTCCGTCTCGTGCATTCCTGCGGTATGCCCGAGATCATCCCCAATCTCTCCTGGTCGCCTGATCTCGTCGCGGCGGCGAAACAAGCCTTGCTGGCCGGAAAACCCATCGTCACCGACGTGCGAATGACGGAAGTCGGGATCATTCGAAATCGCCTGTCGAACAACAACCCTGTACACTGCGCCATCGGCGACCCGGATGCGGCAACTATTGCACAAGAACGTGGGACGACACGCTCGGCTATCGCCATCGAGAACCTCGCATCGGAATGGAATGGCGGCGTGGTCGCTATCGGCTCCGCACCGACCGCCCTGTTTCGAGTGTTGGAATTGATCGCTGAAGATGTCGCCCGCCCCGCGGCCATTCTCGGTTTTCCGGTCGGATTGGTCGGCGCCGCGGAATCGAAAGAGGCACTGATTGCCGACAATCTCGGGGTACCGTATCTCACGTTGCGCGGACGGCGCGGTGGAAGCGCTCTCGCCGCTGCCGCCGTGAACGCCCTTTCCGGCCCGTTGGAGGGTTAAGCGATGTCGGAAAAATGGCTTTCCATTGTGGGAATCGGCGAAGATGGAGTGGGCGGACTTACGCCAGCGGCCCGGACATTGCTCGACACGGCGGAGATTCTTGTTGGCGGCGAACGGCATCTGGCGATGGTTCCCGACGACAATCGCGAACGACGGGCCTGGCCAAGCCCGATCCGCACCTTGATCCCCGAGATCGAGGCGCTGCGGGGACAACGGGTCTGCGTTCTCGCGACCGGCGACCCGATGCATTTTGGTGTCGGCACGACATTGCTGCGCGGTATTCCCCCCTCTGAGGTGACCATCGTGCCGGGCCGCTCCGCCTTTACCATGGCGACGGCGCGTCTCGGGTGGACGCGGCATGAAACGGATTGTCTGACCTTACACGGGCGGCCCTTGGAGTTGCTCCACGCCTATCTTTATCCGGGCGCAAAACTCCTTGTTCTGACCGACGACGGCGCGGCACCAAGGGCCATCTCGGCATTGCTCACCGAGCGCGGATACGGACCGAGCCGCCTCATGGTCCTGGAGCGAATGGACGGTGCGTCCGAGGGAAGCATTGACGGCACCGCTGAGACTTGGAGCGCGGATCGAACGGACGATTTCAACACGGTCGCCATTGACTGTATCGCCGGGCCAAACGCCCGTCACCTCACCCGTACGCCGGGCCTACCCGATGATGCGTTCGAACATGACGGCCAACTCACTAAGCAAGAGGTCCGCGCCATCACGCTATCCGCCTTGGCCCCAACTCCGGGCGCCGTGCTATGGGACGTGGGCGCGGGATGCGGGTCGATTGCGATTGAATGGATGCGCCAACATCCGCGGAATTCCGCGGTCGCCATTGAACATAATGCCGACCGTCTGTCACTTATCGCCGCCAATGCAAGTGCACTGGGGACCCCCAGAATGCAGATCGTCTCCGGTAAAGTGCCCGACGCACTCGCCGGTCTCGAGCCGGCGGACGCGGTCTTCATCGGCGGCGGCATCACGACAGGTGGATTAGTCGAGCGCTGCTGGAACGATTTGAAACCAGGCGGCCGATTGGTCGCCAACGTCGTAACTACGGAAGGTGAACGCATTTTGAGTAACTGGCGAGAGAATCATGGCGGCGATCTTCGGCGCATCTCCATCGAACGCGCGGAGCCAGTCGGACGTCTGACTGGATGGCGTCCCGCAATGACGGTCACCCAATATATCGGCAGGAAATCATGAGCGGCACATTGTACGGCCTCGGCGTCGGGCCTGGCGACCCGGACCTCATCACACTAAAGGCGCTCCGCATTCTGCAATCCGCGCCCGTCCTCGCCTATCCGGCCCCGGAAGTCGGAGATAGCTTGGCTCGAAAAATCGTATCTCCGCATCTCCCCGGCACGCAGACCGAGATTGCCATTCGCATGCCGCTCTCTGCCCCTAAATTTCCAGACGACGAGGTATATGGCGTGGCTGCGGTCTCGTTGAAGGAGCATCTCGCGGAGGGCCGTGATATCGCGGTCCTATGCGAGGGCGATCCGTTTTTCTACGGCTCGTTCATGTATCTCTTCTCGCGCATGGCGGAGGAGCACAATGTCGAAGTGGTCCCCGGCGTCTCCTCGCCAATGGCCTGCGCGGCGGTTCTTGGTGCGCCCTTAGCCGCGCAAAACGATGTGCTGACGATCTTACCGGGACCGCTCGACACGGACACGTTGCGCGCGCGCCTGGAAATCACGGATGCGGCGGCCATCATAAAGCTCGGGCGGCATTTCCCACGTATCCGCGCGTTACTTGAGGACATGGATCTGATCTCTCAATCGCGCTACGTGGAGCGGGCGACGATGGATGCGGAACGCATCGTACCGCTTGATGAGGTAGACCCGACATCGTCACCCTATTTCTCAATGATCCTCGTACACCGCCGGGGGCAGGCATGGCTGCGATGAATCCACCAAGTATCATCGTCTTAGCTGAAGCGGCATTGAAAACCGCCGAACGCGTCCGCACCCTTTATTGGGATCCTCTAGAGTCGACCTGCA
>JGI24913J38484_100998_pt1 | contig 40399 bp, 19 predicted proteins | sample LinPfosmplate1_FD_38484 | JGI IMG/M metagenome (IMG submission 38484)
TGCAGGTCGACTCTAGAGGATCCCACGGCGGGATGCATCGAAGTGGGGGCTCGGGGATCTGGACGAGGGCGTCAACGCGCTGGTACAGCAGATCCGGGATAGGAAAGAAGTTTTGGAGTCGAACTACGCGGGATGGTGGCGGGACCTGTGATGAACGAAATATGACAAGCTGTGACTCGAATTGTGACTAACGATGAATGTTTGAATTGACACGCTTCGCTCCTCTTCGCTACGTGTGCGTGTTATGTCAGCACCAGGCCGATGTCCCCGGGCTCCAGCTTGCTCTGCAGCCTCCAGTTGTACAGGTAGTACTGCAGGTTGCCGTCGCCGACGCCGAATTTGAGATCCTTCAAAAACTGCGAGTTGTCCATCAGGTCCAGGCAGTTGAAGACGTCAAAGTCCTTCTGCCTGGCGAGGATGAGCGCGTCCTCCATCAGCCGCGTCAACTCCGCCTTGTCCGCGACGTTGTAGTACGAGTACGCCGCCCGCAACGTGCTGTGCCCGCCGCTGGATTGAATCACGGTTGACGGGAGCGAATAGAAGGAGACGAAATCTGTGATTTTACCCGGCTTGTCGGGATCCTCCACCACGTAGGAGTAAACCACCCCGTCGCGCATGCTCAGGTGGTGCTTAACCTCCTCCTCGTCGAACACCGGCGCGACGGCGAACTTCTTGAGGTATTTGTTCAGCAGCACGGCCACCGCCGGCACGTCCGCGTCCGTCATCGGCCTTATTCCCGGCGTCGCCGGTTTGTTGTCCAGCTTGAAGAGCTTGATCGTTCGGCTCATCGTCATCCGTTGGTGGAGGTTGGTGAACCCGATCTCCACCAGCTTCTTGACGTTCAAGGAGCGGTGCCAGTACCGCGCGGTGCCGATGGGCTTGGGGAGCACCACGCCCGCGGTGTACGCCGCCTGCCAGACCCCGCGCAGGTTGATCCTTCGCGTGATCTCGCGGATGAGCATGGGCGCGAGTCTCTTCGAACGCAGCTTCTTGTGGATGCACAGGAAGTTGATCTCCGCCAGGTCCAGCCGTTTGCCCTTGACCGTCAGCTTCGCGGGCACGCCGGTGATGAACGCCACGAGCTTACCGGTGCCCACCACCCGGACGCCGAGGTGCCAGTCTTTCACGTACCCCGGGGGTTGGAGCACCCACTTGAGAAACTCGCGCGAGTACTGGAACCTGAACATGGCGTCGTCGTCCTCGACGTAGTTGTTGTCGAGGAGATCGAAGACCTCGTCGTTCACCTTCTTGTCCGTCACGTCGCACGTGCACCACTCGAACGCGGCCGGCAGGTGGTACCCGTCCTGCTTCACCTCCTCCACGGTCATCGGGTCGTCGATCGGTCCCTCCGGTCCCGATCGATCGAGCTCGGGCTTGAGCTGGCCAACAGGCTGGGTCTCCCAGAAGGCGTGGTCCTTCACGTCATCGAGGGACATGCCCGCGAACGATCTGCCTGCCTCCTCGGCGAGATCCGAGGGCGCGGGGCGTTCATGGTCCTCGTCCGCCATGACGCCACGGGCGATCAACGAGTGCGCGTGTCGAATGGTAATCGGGCGCCTCGAGTTTGGCAGATTTGAGCGACAGACTGGATCAATCTCGGAGCTCACCGGTGCTTTGTGTGTCCCGTTGATCTCGCCCGCGCGGTCACAACTCGGGACGCGACCCCTTCCGCCCAAAAGGGTTCGCGCCGGAGTCTCCGAAGGCTTTCGTGCGTTCGGTTCGAGCTCGTGTACGCGCCCACACGCCCGCGGGAGTGAGGGGACGTGCCGTCGCGAGGCGCCCGTTCGCCACACCATTTTTGTTCGTTGAACGGGGGTGCCCAACGAGATCTCTGTTTTCGCGTCAACGGAAGGGGCGAGTCACCGGGGTTAGCGGTTGAGACATCGTGGAGATGGCGTTCGGGCAGAATGATACCCTGTATGCCGTGACCGGCCTCTTCGCCTTCTCGGCGTCGATCATGGCCATGACGCAGGTGCGTGCCCCCCCCCTGACACCCGCGAGAAACCATGTCAACAAAAAGCGTGTGCCCTTTTCCTGACACGCGCCCCCCCTCGCGCAGATCGCCATGCACCTCAAGAACTACACGCAGCCGGCGCACCAGAGGTTCATCATCCGCATCTGCTTCATGGTTCCCATCTACGCCATATGTTCCTGGTTCTCGCTCCTCCACCGCCCCGCGTCGCTCTACCTCGACACCTTCAGGGACTGCTACGAGTCGTGGGTGGTCTACAACTTCCTCAACCTGTGCCTCGCCTACGTCGGCGGACCGGGCAACGTGGTGAACAGGATGGCGGGCAAAGAAGTGGAGCCGAGCTGCTGGGCGATGACCTGCTGCCTGCCCCCGCTGCCCATCGACGGCGTCTACATCCGCCGGTGCAGGCAAGGCGCGATCCAGTTTGTCTTACTCAAGCCCATCCTCGCCGGGCTCACCATGCTCCTCACCTGGGGCGGCGTGTACGGAGACAACGAGATCGAGGCGGACAAGGCGTACCCGTACATCACGTTCGTGTACAACATGAGCTATACCCTGGCGCTCTACGCCCTCTTACTCTTCTACCTGGGAGCGCACGACCTACTCAAACCGTACAAGCCGGTGATGAAGTTTGTGCTGGTGAAATCGGTGATTTTCCTCACCTTTTGGCAGAGCATCGTGTGCGCGATCTTAGTCTCCGACGGGGTGCTGGAAACTGGCGCGGACGGCAGGGCGCTGCAGAACGTGCTCATCTGCGTCGAGATGATCATCGCCGCGCCGTTCATGTTGCTCGCCTTCCCGTGGAGCCCTTACACGGGGATGGGAACCAAAGGTATGTTCAACAACATCTCGCACGCCATATCCATCGACGACGTGGTGTCCGATACCGTCCACCAGTTCGCGCCCACGTACCAGGAATACGTGCTGCACGGCACCGAGGGTGGACCCACGCGCAAGATCCGGCTCAAGACGCACGTCATGATGGGCCAGGAGATGATGAACGCGCGCAACGGGGGAGCGGGTGCCGCCAGGGGCGGCGGGTCAGGGTCGAGCCAGGGTCGAAGGCCCGCGAGCACTACCGGGCGTGACGAGCGACCGGGCGCGGGCATGCTCGCCAACGCGGGGTTCGAGAACAGCTACGGCATGAGGGATGTCCAGGACGATTACCAGGATGACGACGACGACGGATGGGACGGGGGTGGCGACGGTATCGACGGCACCGACGACGCAAACGGAAGCGGGCACGGGGCGACTCCCGGGCGGCCCGCATCCATGGGCGCGATGGCACCGCTCGGTATGGAGAGGCGGGAGGAGACCGGCACGGTGTTCGACATGGTGATCGATCACATGGATCCCGTGCGGGGTGTGGGTACGGCAGCAGCGGGGGAAGACGCGGGTGTCGGTTCGCCCTCCGCCGGTGTCTCCGCGCCGACGCCGCCGCCGCCGCAGAGGAACCGGCGGTGGGACGCGACGCCCGCGCCCGCCGCGCTGGCGCCCCCGCCGGCGTTCGCGGCCATCCCGCCGCCGCAGGATTTCGACGGGTTCGTGCAGGCGCAGCCGCCCGCGCGGGACCGATGAGTGGTGATGAACGAAGTCGCGCTTTGGTGCAACCAGTTTAAATCAGATAGTAATACAACGAGCCGCGCCCGTCCTCCTCACATCCTCCGACTTGAACCCTCCGCTGTTTCCGATGGACGATACAGTCAGTCGAGGTAGAAGAGGGTGACGATCTTCTTCTTCATCTTCGCCTCCATGCACGTGTCCAGCAGCGTGTTCGAATCGTGAAACGCGAAGCAGATGACCTGCTGCACCCTCCCGACGATGTCCTCGTTGCAAAGCCTCGACGCCTCGCCCAGCGGCAGGTGGTCCTTCTCCCCGCGCTCCACCACGTTCTCCACCTGCTCCAGCAACTCCCGCGACTCCTCCGGCTGCTTCTCGAGGCTCTGGGGTAAGATGACGGTGAGAAGATCCGGGCGTTCGGCTCGAAGGGCGCCGCGGATCACCGCCGCGTTGGTACCCGTGGCGCCCGAGGTGAAGATGTGGTTCTCCGTCAGCACCAGGGCGTAGGACAGAATCTCCACGAGCTCCTGGTGGAGGAACCCCATGTTCCGTGTACCGAAGAACCCTAAGTTCTTCGGCCCTCCGGATTGGATGGCGATGAGCTCCTGGAGGTAATCGAGATCGGAGGCTCCGCCGTCGGGGTCGAGCGCGCGTTCCAGGACGGCCGCCTGGTTGCCCTTGGTCACGGCGGCCGCCTGGTTGCCGAGCTCGTCGACGCCCTTGCCGAATTTGGAAAAGTCCGGGACGGTGTCCGGGATCTTCACGTCCTCGTCGTCGCCCGCCATGGATTGAATAATCGACGGATCGAATACGCCGCCCGGTTTGGCGGCATCGCCAGCTGGCTGCTCGGAACCGCTCGAGGACGCGGCGCGGACGCGGGTCGCCGTGGACCTGACCCGGGGCCTCGCGGTGGGACCGACGCGAAGACCCGTCACCGTACGCGATGCGCCGCGCGGCGCGTAGATCGCGCGAGCGGCGCCGCGGACGCCGCGGACGCCGAGCGACACCGAAGCCATGCAGATCGACTTTTGACACTGAATCCAGCAGATCACGCAAAAGTTACCCTAACACAAGCCCGACGACCCGGCGCCCGTGATGCGATGCGACCTCGTTAACAACCCCGAAGATCGCCCTTGCCTCGCGTACCGTCCCTGCAGGTCGGTGCGCCGATAGTTATGGCCACCCAGCGGGCGCGGACGGGGCGACTCGTATCGCCCGCCGCGAGATCGTGAGCTGGCAGCAAATCAGAAAGAGCTGATTTGGCGCCTTTCTGTGATCACCGCCTCTCACAAGCGTTCGGGCGCCGACGCGACGACGAGCGATGGGGCTCTTCGTGCCCGTGGTCGACCAGGAGCGCGCGAGGTCCGAGCGCGGGCGGGGCGGCGACGACGATGCGTCCAGAGCGCATCGCGCGTTCCACGATCCGCACTCTCTCCACCGCGGCAGCCGCCCCGACGACGACACCGAGCGCGACGTCGGCTCTCGGTACGCGAAGAAAGGGAAACTGGTTCAGATCGACGGCAAGTGGGTGAAGCCCCCGAGGGAGGAGGACGCCAAGGAAGGTTCCAAGGGAAACGCGCCCAAACCTGGATCCGAGCCCCAGAGGTTCATCCCGGAGAAGACGTTCAAGGGGAAACGGCTCGGATACTACTTCACCATGGGCAAGCAGGGCCTCGGTTACTATTGTGACAACCCTCGATACTACCGATCGAATCAATGGAAGGACACGTGGGATGAGCTCCAGGCTGGGGACGCGCGAGCGAAGCACGCGAGGCGAGAGGAGACCAAGGCGGCTCGCGACGATCGCAGGGACGCCAGCGCGTACGACCCGCACGACTACAGGGGCGGACGGGATCAAGGCAGGTCCAGGGACAGGTCGCACCCGTATAAAGATGAACATAGAAAGAGGAGAAGCCGGAGCGGGAGCAGGGACCGGGGGAGGCACAGGTCGCCTCCCAGGGAGATGACGCGGGAGGAGAAGGAGAAGGCTGCGCTCGATAGGCTCCTCGCTAAGCGCGGGGGGGGGGCGGGGGGGGGGCATCACAGTCACAGACCGGGCGGCGGCGGGCTCAACGCCCCTCGTCGAAAGTTCGGAGACTTGTAGCCAAAAGTTTTAGTTGTCCTTCAGTCATAACGTCTAGTTCTCCTCACGATTCTCGTCACAGCGGGAACTCGCGCTGCAGCAGCTCCAGATCCTTCCTATCCACCGCCTCCATGAGCTCGATCCGTCCGGCGCACCCGAGCGATATGCGAAGGTACCCCCACGCGCTCTCCGCCTGCGGGTTCAGACTCAGCGCCCGGACGTAGTACGCAACGCTGTCGGCGTACTTGCCCTGGTTGGCGAACGCGATTCCCATGTTGCACCACGCGCGCACGTAGTTCGGTTTCAGGTCCAGCGCGCGTTGGTACGCCGCCATGGCGTCCGCGGACCGCGCGCTGTTGGCCTGCGTGGCGCCGAGCTTGTTCCACATGGAGTAGTCCTGGGGGTTGATGTTCAGCGCTTGGTTGAATGCGTCGACGGCGGCGTCGTAGTCCCTGCAGAGGTGCGCCAAGACCCCGAGGACCGCGTGGACGTCCGCGTCCCTCGGCGCGGCGGTCGCGGCGCGCTTGAAGAGCTCGAGCACCGACGCGGGGGTATCGACGCCGCCCGGCCCGAGCGCCGCCGCGTGCTCCGCCTCGATGGCCCGGAACCGCGGCTGCTCGCGGAGCCACGAGCGCATGTGCCCGACGGCTTCATCCTGGTCGAGCTCGTTGGTGTGACTGACGCCGAGGGACAGGAGGACCTCGAGGTTATGCGGGTCCGCCTCGTTCGCCTTGGTCATCGCCGCGATGGCCTGGCGGTCGTCGTCGTTCTCCGCGTGAACCGTGCCTAGGAGCCGCCAACCCTCGACGAGTTTGGCGTCGGCGCGGACAGCCGCCTCGAGCGCGAGCGCCGCCTCGCTGAGCACCCCGCGCCTGAACAGATCCCTGCCAACCTCGAGCGCATCTTTACGCCCGAGGTAAGGGTTCGGGTCGGTGAATCGATAGTGCGAACGCTCGGCGTCGCGAAGCTGAGCGCCCTCGGACTCGATCTGGTCCCACACGTTTTCCATCGCCCAATCCGGGTTACCCCGCTTCATCTCCTCAAACTCAGCCGCCCACTCGTGGGGCACGTCCGCGAACTCATCCGCCCATCCCTGCGCCGGGTCCCGGCCGCGCTGCGCCGCCGCATGTTGTTGTTGCTGATATTGCGCCGCCCAATCAGCCGCGGGTCCCCCAGCCGCGGTGAACTCTTGGGCCCAGTCGTTTACACCCCCGGTTTGTTTGAACTCCTCCGCCCACCCTTGACCCGTAGACGCGCCCGAACTCGTTCCGGGCTGCACCTCCTTGACGTCGTTACCCTCCACCACGGTCTCGCCTCGGCTCATGCGGGACATGAAGTTCAGAAACTGCGAATTTTGAAACTTTGGATCCGCGTTTCTCGACAGCGTCTCCGCGATGCGACCCGCGTGCGCCGCCGTCTCCGCCTGCGCCTCCGTGGGCACGTGGGAAACACGTGCCTGCGCCGCCTCCTGCTCCTGCCGGAACTCATTCGCCCACTCCCCGCCGGGCATGTCCCGGTTAAACTCCTCCGCCCAGGTATCCGCGGTCGAGTTCGGCGCGTCCGACTCGACCGGAGTGATCTCGGAGTGAAGTTCATCCGCGCCCGCGCCCGAAGCCCTCCGCCCGCTGTATTCCTCCGTCCACTGCACGTGCTTCGGAGCAGCGCTCTGGAGCCCTGCACCTATGTTCGCGTTCGCCTCGGCGTTGCGCTCCGCGAGAGACATCCTGGCGAAGTCATCGGCCCATCGACCCGGGTGCTGCGCGGGCTGCGTCTGCGCCCGATGATTGCGCCGGTACTCGTGGACCCACCCGGCTCGTGAATCCGCGCTGGCGTCCGCGAGCGCGGGCCCGCCCATGGCCGGGTGCCCGCCCATGGCGAACTGTCTCGGGCCGTCCATCGCACCCTCTGGGGTCGGGTCGATGGCGAGCGGCGAGAGCGCGGCTCCGAGCCTGGCGCGGAGCTCAAACTCGGGCGCCATGCCGTGGACGTGCCTGGCCATGATCGCGCTCCGGTTGCGTATGGTGGTCTTCTCCCGCGGGGTGAGGGTGAGGTCGGGCGGCGGGGGTGTGGCCGCGGATGCTGGTGCGATGGATGGATCCGCCACTGCGGAGTGGAGCGCGGCGGTGAGCGCGGGGTGCTCCGGCGCGACGGAGGGCATCATCGGCGGCGGGGCGCTGAAATCTCGGTAGCCCTCGGGTGGGGCGCCGCGCTGCTGCTGAAACTCGGCGGCCCATCCCCCGGGCGGGCCGCCCGGGTGGCCCCTGTGCTGCCCCGGGAGTGCGCTGAACCCGGCGTCGTCTCCCCCCAGCAGGTTCCCCCTCAGCCGCTGCTCGCTGAGGAACTGGTCGGCGAAGGCGTCGGGCCCGTTCAGAGATCCTCCCGGCCCGGCGCCCCTCGGGCCGACGTGCTCGGGGTGCCGCCCCTTGCGGTCGCCGAGCACCGCGTCCGCGAGCCTACCGAGGGGGTTGGTGGAGGACGCGCGCTCGTCGGGAACGGCGCACGAGCCGCCGCCCCCAGGGCCGGCCACCAGGTCCCGGAGAGACATGCGCGACCGATTTTGTGAGCGCAAGAGACGCGCGCTGACTCGTCGATTTCGGGGACGACCTGAAGCCACGACGGTTGGATCACCTGCGATCTCCGACGACCGCCATAGGACGCGACGCACCGATAGGAGTCGACGGATAGGCGATCCGCTCGGAACGCTACCGAGTCGCGGGATCGAGGCGGGTTCCCCCCTCTTACGTAGAGGAGCGCACAAACGATGGGCGCGGGGAAGAGCCGGCCGCTCGACACAGATCCGCGATGCGAAACCTTGGCGCCCATCTGGGGTCCCTTCGTCGACGCCTTCGTGGATACCCTGCACGCCAATGGCCAGGCCGTGCACCCGCCCCCGCCCCGCAAACCGCATCGTGCCGCGTCTCGATCCAAGGGTAAAGCCGGGTCCGATGACCAAGACGACGTCAAGGCTAGGCGGCTCTCCGACGCGCACGCTCTTCGATCGCCCGGGTGCCCAGGGCCCGTGTTTCGGCCAGCCGCTGAGAGGCTCGTGGCCATCGGCGACCTCCACGGCGATCTCGCAAAGACCACCGAGGCCTTCCGCGCGGGCGGGCTCATCGACGGCAGCGGCGCGTGGATCGGCGGCAGCACCGTCGCGGTGCAGGTGGGCGACCAGCTGGACCGCGGCGGTGACGAGGTCGCCATCCTACACATGCTCGAACGCCTGCGAAAAGAAGCGAGGGACGCCGGCGGGGAACTCATCGTGATGAACGGAAACCACGAAACCCTCAACGTCGCCGGGCGGTTCCGATACGCCTTCGAGCCCGGCGTGGAGGACTTCAGGCGCTGGCGGGGACGGCAGCTCATGGGCGCCGCGCTCAAGGCGAAGTGCGGGGAGAAGCCCGGGGGATGTACCATCGTCGGAGCCGCGCAAGCGGCTTTGGCCGTCGACCGAAAGGCTGAGAAGAACGGCGAACCGCCGATACGGGGAACCACCGGGCTTAAGGACGTACCCGCGGGCGCCGCGTCCGGGCGTCTGTACGCGGACACGGGTTCGGGGTGTACCATGCCGAGGCTCGCCGCATTAGCGCCGGGCGGTCCGATGGCGATTCGTTTCCTCGCGCACCAACCCGTCGCCGTCGCGGTCGGGTCCACGCTGTTCGCTCACGGCGGCGTGCTGCCCCACCACGTGCAGTACGGCCTGGAGCGGATCAACAAGGAGACGAGCGAGTGGATCCGCGGGGATGCCAAGCCCGGCCCGCCGCCGGTGCACGTCAGCGGCGGGCGTAGCGTGGTGTGGGCGCGCGATTACGGGTGGCCGCAGAGACACAAGTGCGACTGCGACGTTTTGCGTGGCGCTCTGGATTTAATGCCCGGGATTGAGCGCGTGGTCGTGGGTCACACGATCCAGCAGCCCGAGGGTGTGAACGCGGCGTGTGACGGGCGGGTGCTGCGCGTGGACGTGGGCATGAGCGCGGGGTGCGGCGGGTCAACGCCGGAGGTGCTCGAGATTTTAAACGACGGGGAAAAAGTCGCTCGTTGTCGGTGGGATGGGGTGAAGGCTGTGCGGGAGCCGGTGACTGGTAACCTGGGGGCGACCACCACGGTCGTGGCGAGCGTGGTGGAGACTAGCGTGAAGCCGCGGGAGACGTCCGTGGTGGAGTCGAAGCAAAAGGGGGTTGGTCCCTCGTGGAGCTCAGACTATCGGAGCGGTTGGCGGCGAAGGCTCTCGGGGGCGATTTAATTCTTTTTTGGCGTTTACAAAAGGCGTTCACTCATCCTCCGCCTCCGCCGCCTCTTCCATGAGCTGCTCGAGCTCGCCCTCGTCCTCCCCGTGTCTCTCGATCAGCCTCTGGAACAGCGCCTCCTTCTTGCTCTCCTCTTGGCCCAGACACACGAGCAGGTCGTTGAGCTCGGACTCGGCAACCTCAGCCGCCTCGGCAGCCTCGGCGTCCTTCGACTCAATCGTCCTCGCCAACTCCGCGGCTCCTTCCTTTCGCCCTTCCTCCCTCGCCGCGGCGATCGCGCCCACGTCGTCGTCCATCCCGGAGGTATCGAGCTTCGCCGCGAACTCCGCGATGGCGGACTTACGTCCCCGCTCCTCCGCGGCGGCGACGTCGGCGGCGGCGGCTTCCTCGGTTTCCTCAATCTTCACGGCCATCTCCGCGATGGCGGCTCTCCGACCTTCCTCCCTCGCCGCCGCGAGGTCAGCCTCGGCGGTCGGCGCGGGTACCGGCGCCGGCGCACTCGCGACACCGCCCTGGGACTCGAGTCGCTGAAGTAAGGATCTATTTTCCTCCTCGTGGCGGAACACCTCAGTTTCCAAACCGTTGTACGCCTCGGAGAGAGAACGGAGGCTCTCCTCGGCGCTCAACGCCCCCGACCGGGATTCCTCGAGCTCTAGTTTAACAGCCCTGAGCTCGGATTCGAGCGCGGCTTTGGCGTGCTCCAGCGCAGCCTTGACCTGCACGTTTTCGACGTTGTCGGGGATTGATCCCGGAACCTCCGGGTTACCCGAACGCGCACCTTCACCGGCGCCGCCGCCGCCGCGGGCCAACTGCTCGGCTAGCACCGCGTTTCTCGCGCGCTGCTCCGCCAACTCTGCATCGTGCGACCTGAGCAGACCCTTCAGCCGAACCGCGTGCGTCTCGGCACTCTCCCCAGGCTTGGCCTCCCACTTGTTCTCGTCCCCCGCGGTCACGGGCTTGGGCCGGGCGTACAGGGTGATGACGCGTTCCTTCACGCTCTCCTCGAAGGTTTCGATGAACGAAGCCATGGAGTGGTCGTACAAACCCCCCGTTAAGTCCTCCTCGCCCCGTCCGTCGCTCTCGCCAACCTTGCGGTTGACCAGCGCCTGCGCGGTGATCCGCGTGAGCGGCTTGGCCAGCGTGGGCGCGGCCGCCGCGGCGATGAACTCGGAGGTCTTTCGCATCTCACCCCACCGACCGAAGAATTCGTTGAGACCGACCCGGGCGGTGACGACGTCCAACACCGCGTGAGCGTCGACGTGTCCGTCCAGGTTCTCAGCGCACAGACAGCAGCCCAGGAGCACGGACGCCAGCCCGGCGACGTGCGCCGAGCTCCCGGAGTCCCGCGCGAGGTCCGCGAGCATCGGGAGGTGCGCGGCGGGCGCGAGGAACGAGTTCACCGCGGGAGCGCAGCCGTGGAGCCAGGCGATGAGTAACCGGAGGAGCACGGCTTGGAGCTTCTCGGCGTCGCGTCGCGCGTTCGCGGCGTTGGCGATGCGCTCGGCGTTCGTGAACCCCTCGCCGCCCGCCGTCGAGCTTGAAGACGAGGACGAGCGTACCGCCGCGGAGAGGAAGCGCATGATCCGCGGGAGTAACAACTCGGGGGGCTCAGTCGAAGATTTGGGCATCTCCAGCGGAATGGTCAGGATCCTAGCCTTGGCCGTGGTGTTTCCCTCGAGCGCGTGGCGGAGCACAGCGGCGGCGTGGCACGACACCGCGAGCTCGTTGGGCGCGCCTTTCGGTTGGGCACCCTTCGGTGGTTTCCCCGTCAGAGCGCGCGCGAGCAGGCCGCCGAGCGAGACGTTCCGCTCGTCGTCGTCATCCTCGTCATCCCCGGCGGGGGCGATGGTGGAGATGAGCATAATCTGAAGCTCGGTGTTTCCCCCCAGGCACCGCGCGAAGACACCCTCAGCGGCCGCGCGCTCCGCCGCGTCCGTACCACGAAGCGCCACACGCAGGCACGCGAGCAACGCGGGCTCCGAGCGCTCACCGGCGGAACGGTAGGAGGAGGACCCGCCCGGCACCTCGTCCGCGACGTTCACAGCCGCCGCGAAGAGTAGGTCCTGGTTACCCCGGCTGTCCGCCGCCATGTCGCCCAGACATCGAAGCGCGAACACCCGCACCGGGACGCTGTCCACCGCGTCGATACCCAGGCACATGCAAAGCAGGGTGTCCAGCATGCCAGCCTTGGCGAGCGCTGATTGGTTCGCGGCCCGGCACGTTTCCCTGGACGCTCGTTCTCGTTGAGCGATTTCCGCGGCGACGGACGCTTCGCCCTCCACGTTGACGACTGCCGATTTGGTGGGTCCTCCCGCGTCGCTGGAGGACACCAGCATGGTGACGAGCTCCAGGGCGCAGAGTAAGTTGGCGGCCTTCTGCGGCGTGAGCGGCGGCCCGCCCTTGGCCTGCGACGGGACTTTCGGCGAGAGCAGCTCCGGGAGCTGGTGCAGAAACGAGGATTCGCGGAAAAACGACTGATTGGACGGGGAGCCCCGCAGCAGATTGTTGCACAGCTCCAGGCAGTCCTGCACGATGATCCCGCCGTCCGCGGCGCCTTCTTCCCTGATCACGTTGAAGCATCGCTCGAACGCACCCTCGAACGCCACAATCTTGCGAAGGTCCTCGCTGCCGCGGGTCAGCGAGATGAGGAGCAGCAGCGTTTCGTTGCGGATCACTTCCCGCTCCGCGAGGTTATCCATCAGCCGCCCGACGCCCGTCGGATTGGACATGATCGCGGACTGCACCTCGAACGGGTTCGTCGCGCTCAGCGCCGTGAGCAGCTGCATGGTGTGGTACCGCACGTAGAAGTCGCTCTCGTCCAGGAGGGACATGACGAGGTCGAGGTTCGTGGGAGAGCGAAGAAACGCATCCGCGTTGGCGGCACCCGCGTGCGCCAGGTGGGCACCCTCGCCGCTTGTTTGCACAGCTGTGTCGGCACCCCCATCGGCACCCGCGCCGCCGCCCGTGAGTGCGTTGACGAGTACCTCCAGTACGCCGTGCACGAGCTCCGTGTCGTTTCGTTCCTCGGTGAGCGAGGTGATCAAGGTTGGCAGGCCGATGACTCCGATGGCGAACTGGGCCACACGGGACTCCTGCACGAGGTTTCGTAGCTCATGCGCGGCGGAGCGGCGATCGTCGGCCAAAACGCCGTCGCTGATGCGCTCGAGGAGCGCCTGGGGATGGGAACCCACGGGGGGATGGGTCAGATGGGTCGGCGACGGTCGGGGGAAAAGAAAAGGCCGCGGGTTGGGATGGGCACCCCGCGTCTCATTCGACTCAAGGATCCGCGGTTCGTGTGGTCGCACCTCCGCGCCGCCGTCGTCGATCTCGTCCGGGTTCATCCCGTTGCCGTGGATGACGATGCGGCCAAACTCCTTGGCGGCGCCGCCCACGCCCTGTTATCGATGGATTTGGGGAGGGAAGGGGAGGTGAGCGTCTCTCAGATCGGCACCGGGAAGGAGGCTGCATTTCGCGCGGGTCGTCTCGGCATCGCGTGGGGTCCCGCGCTTCTCGCGTCGAGGCACGGGGACGGGGACGGGGCGGGACGCACCTTGGCCACATTCTTGACCCTGCCGACCAGCCCTGACATCTCGCCGAAAGACTGCGGGGTACTTCCAGCGCGCGGGTAGGTGTGACCAACGTTCCCATTTTACGGGTGCGCCTCTCGAGACGGAACCCTGTCCAGCTGTGTCGTTGTTAGTTAAAAGCCCCCGAAACCCTCGTGGCCCGTCCACACAGCTGCGGCGCGCTCGAGCGACCGCGTCGACGTCATTTTCGATCCATGGCCGATACCGAGCACCCGTTCAAGTACGTCTTCATACCCGCGGACGAATCCGTCCCGTGCGAGGAGCGTGAGGGCATCGCCACGGGCGAGGCCGGGGGCGACATTCTGGTTGAGCTGTTGCGCCCGCACTTCGCCGGGGGCGGTTCTCGCATCGACCCCGACGCCGCGCGGAAGGAGGCGGAGCGACATCTCGGCCCCGAGAAGGCTGCGGAACTCACCCGCGATCGCCTCGTCACCGCGACGCAGTCGGGATCCACGGAAACGTTCGCGCTCGTCCACCCCGCATCCACGAACGGCTTCCGGGGCGTCTACCTCTACACCGACGAGGTTGGCATGCTCAAATCCCTCCCGACGAACCCCAGGGCCCACGAGCTCGCGCTTCGATGCGGCATCGACGTCCGGCACCCTTTCCACGGCGACGTATTCGTCGGCGCGGTCAAGACGAACCCGCCGCCCATGCGCAACGTCAGCTTCACCGAGAACGAACTCGACCCGGGCGCGCCGTGGATGCTCACCGCCCCAACCGAGAATGTTGTGTACGCCGAGACCATGAGAGAATTCATGTCCGCGGTGGAGGGCAAGGTGACGCGCGAGGAACTGGAGCACAGGCGCGAGTCCGTCACCAACCTCCCCTCGTTGAGGCGGACGTCGCAGGGCGAGACGATACCCCCGCACGGCCTGAGGCTGAGGGACGGGGTGGACGAATATCACGCGAGTCTCGTCGAAGATAAAGACGCGGTTAAAGTGACGCAGTCTTCATCCCTCGGAGGCGTCGGGGTGTTGGCGGCGCGGCACATCACGCGCGGCGAGGCGATCTGGTCCGAGGCGCCGCTCGTGTCCATCCAGTCGCCGTCGAACGCGGACGAGGCGCTGAGCTGCGGGTGGTGTCACAGGGCGGTTGGGGACATAGACGTTCGGCTCTCGTTGGTATGCGGTGCGTGCGACGGTGAACAAGCCCGGTCGGAAAAGCGCACCGACGAATGGATCGGGGTCAAGGACAGGCCCGGCCTCGTCGGTTTGGAGGAGGCGGACGGGTGCGCGCCGATTACCCGGTGCAAGAGGTGGCGAACGCGTGGATGCCAGGAGATTTACTGCGGCGAGGAGTGCGCGCGGGCGCATTCGTTCAATGGACACGACGCGCTCTGTTGCGGGGATACATTCAAAGAATTTGAAGTCGCCGACGAGGCTGAGCACGCGGCCGCCGTGGCCGCGTCCGCGCTCCGCGAGTTCTTCTCCGACGACGATAACCTGCATATGATCGCGAGGGTGGTGGGCGCGATGGCCTCCGCGCTCGCCCAGGGCCGCACCTGGGACGACGCCACGCTTCGGTTCCGAGCCTTTGTGGGAATCCCGTGGTGGGAGACGTCGGGGAGCACCGGCGCCGAGAAACGGCTGGCGAAACGGTCGATGCGCCTGATGACCGAATCCGCGCACGCCGCGGAGATCGCCGTCGCGCGTGAGGCTGACGCGGCGGCGCAGGCTGACGACGAGGACACGTTCCGGTTCTTATACGAGGTCAAGAGCACTTTCCGACAAATCCCAGACGTGCTGAACCGACTCGGCCTGGACGGAGTCGGACACCTACTCGGAGTCTGCGACATGAACCAGCTCTCGCTCACGATCGACGGGCCCATGCGCAACGTGTGCAGGAAGCTACTGAGGGTGGACGAGTACCAAGGGAGCGACGCGGCGCGGCCCACGCTCGACGCATTGCTCCCGATCGCGCTCAGAGCGCAGGCTCGGCGCGACGCCGAAGACGCCGACGCGGGCCGGCCTCGATGGGGCGGATCGGATCGATTCGAGAACGAGAACGAGGACGAGGACACGGATGACATGGAGGGGGAGATTCGGCTGGACGAAACCGCGGACGCCGAGGACCTCTTCGACGTCAGCCGTAGGCTCTTCGGGGGCTTCAAGGGCCAGGCGCTGTTCTCGCTCCTGTGCCTGGTCAATCACTCGTGCGAGCCGTCCACCGTGGCTAGATTCAGCAGCTGGAAAGGACGCGCCATGGTCCGGTTGGAAGCCTTGCGGGACATAGAGGCCGGCGAGGAGCTCACCATGAGCTACATCGACGAAGGCGAAAGCTTAGAGGAACGAAAGGTGGCGTTGGCGTCGTACGGCTTCGTGTGCGGGTGCGACAAGTGCGTCGGCGAGGGTGCCCGGGGAGGGAGCTCCGACCCCGGTGGAAACTCCGACGTCGACTAGGTCTCACATCGTCTCATCTCGCTCTTTTGAAATATGTATTTGTATCACCACAACGCGTACATCGTGTAGCACACATCACCGGCTATCGGTTGGGCAGCTTCTTCCGCACCAGACCCTTGAAGAAGTCGAGGCTGTTCCCGTCTGGGTGCAGCTCGTATTTTTCACCACTCGCGTCAATCGCCAAGAGGTACCCGGTGCGCGTTATCCCCTTGACCACCAGCCGCACCTTCTTTTCTCCGTCCTCCTCCAATGTCACCTCCTGGTCCGTGTGCAGCCACTGCCGCAGGTACCCGCCCTCCAAAGTATCGAACGAGTCGCATTCGTCCAGCATGGCGCACATAGCCTCGAACCTGTTGGCGAACCCCGCCATTAAACTTTCCCGCGTCAACTTGGTTTTTTCATCGAAGCACGCTCGCAACCCGTCCTTCTCGAGACGCTTTCGCACGATGTCGTTAACGCACGTCGTCGGCGTCGCGTTATCGAGGTTGATCCCCACCCCGACGACGACGTCGAAGCCGCCGTCGCTGTACGTGGACGTGCACAGCACGCCGCCAATCTTGAGCCCGCCGCTGTAGAGGTCGTTGGGCCACTTTATTTTTGCATCCACCGCCGTCCCGGTTCCCTTGCGGTGGCCCTTCGCACCGGCCGCGATGAGCGCGTCGTCTGCGCCCTCCTGTATGGCGTCCACCGCCGCCATCGTGGCGATGTACTGGATGAACGGCAACGTTCGTCCCTCCCGGTGACGCGTCAGCAAGGAGAACATGAGACACCCCGGCGGACTGGACCACTCGTTACCGCCGCGGCCCTTGCCCGATACCTGCGCGTCGGCCACGCACACCGCGCCCGGGATGAGTGAACCGGGCGCGTGCGCCGCGTTGTCGCTGATGAGGTTCTGCGTGGACGGGAGCTCGCGCGCGGTGAGGAGCGCGCGTCCGTCGCGGCGCGTGCGCAGACGCGAGTAGTACGCCGAAGCATCGAAGGTGCTCGCGCCGTCGCGGGAGGAATCGTCGCCGCGGACGAGGGTCACCTCGGGGGTGGCGGCGAGTGTTCGCTCCCACGGCGCGGGGTCGTCTTCAGTCTGCCTCCACGCGCTGACCGTGTAAGTGGCGTCCGTCGGGGCGTCTCCTCGCCCCGCATCGCTCGCCATCGCCCGTCTCGCCAAATCGAAGCCCGCCCCACGCTCGCGCCCGCCGGTCTCCCGCGTGGGCACGCGCACGCCCACCTTCCCTCCCTGCCCGGAGGCGCTCACACGACGCGAGACGGATCCGGATGCCGAGAACCTCGACGCCGCTCCGGTCGTCGCCGGCCCCGCGCGGTGCATGGGGTCTGGTGACCCGCCCCTCCCGAGGCTGACTTTTATCGAACGAATTGTTCAACAACTGACTTGACTCACTTCGCGATGCGCTCGGCGCGACGACGCGGGGTCGCGCCCCTGTTGGCGGCTCTGCTGGCGTGCGCGGCGCGTGAGGCATGGGCCGGGAACGCGGTGGGATCCGCGATCGGCAGGCTCAGAGGGGAGACCGGGAGCGAGGTGGTGCAGGAGACCTTCAGCTGGGACGACGTCGGGTCTTCACGGGAGGAGACGACGGATGGATCGGGGAAGCGGCACGTGGTATCGTCGCTCGATCCCGATGAAGTCACGATGAAAGTCAATGAAGCCCAGAAGGATCTGATCGCGACTGGCCCGACGGAGTGCGCGTTCGACCCGCCGGGCCCCGAGATACGAGGGTGGCTAGCCGAGCGCGGTGGATGCCCCGGGGTGGGCGCGCAGTGCACCAATTCGAGCGCACCCTCGCTGCCCAGCAACTGCACGGCGGAGTGCTACAACATAGGCACGTGCAACCAGGAGCTGGGGCGATGCGACTGCCCGAGAGGCACTGAAGGCGAGTCCTGCGAGTGGGGCATCAAGACGCCGGACAGAAACGGCGCGGGCGACTGCCTGAACCAGTGCAGCGGCAAGGGCCAGTGCGATTCGGGCTTTTGCAAATGCGATCCCGGCTTCTTCGCCGCCGACTGCTCCACGTACCTCGACCTTGCCGGCAAACCCCGGCTGATCGACGACGAGTGGGACGGACGCAGGCCCCCGCCGCGGATCTACGTGTACCCACTGCCGCCCAAGTTCAACGGCAACGTGGACCTACGTCGAACCGATCGACCCGTCGAGCAGATGTTTTACGAACGTCTCCTCTCGTCGCACCACCGCGTGGCGGACCCGCGAGAGGCGGACCTGTTCCTGTTGCCCATCCCCACGCGGTCCGCGTTTCGTGGCGGCGCGGACGACGTCAGCGGGTGGCCGGGAGTCAACGATTTCTTCCACGAGGCTATCGAGTACGTGGACAGCACGTGGGAGTGGAGTAAGAGCGTCGGGTGGAGGAACACGATTATGGTTTTTCCCGGGGACTGGGGCCCGTGCGAGTGGTTCTCGAGCGAGCCGGGTACGATGAGGACGGAGAACGCGCCGGACTACGAGGAGTTCATGACGAAGCGGCGCAGGATCAACGAGGTGCTGGAGAACGCCATCTTACTGACGCACTGGGGCCTCACCGTGGACGACAAGACGTACCTCGGCGCGGGGCCGTGTTTCGACCCGAGCAAGGACGTGTTGGTTCCCCCGATCAACGGGCACGGCGGCATGGAGCACTCGCCGTTCTACCCGGATAAGTGGGCCGCGCCCATGGGCTCACAAAAGATCGATTTCAACGTCAAGTTCAGGGCGAACCTCGAGAGCCTGCCCGTGGGTTCGGAGACGCCGATGGAGACGCAGGATAAGCCGCGGCGGTGGCTCCTCTTTTTCGCCGGGAGTTGGAAGGACAAGAAGGCTTACGCGGACCGCCGCGCGATCGCCGACGCGATGGCTGGACGCGAGCGTGAGGGAATCCACGTCGTGGAGCACGACGGGGGTTTTTACGAGAAGAACTTTGCTTCATCCACCTTTTGCATCGCGCCGACGGGGAGCGGGTGGGGGCGGAGGGTCAACATGGCTATGCAGTGGGGCTGCATCCCGGTCATCGTTCAGGATAACATCGAGCAACCGTTCTCCGACATACTCCCGTACGATGAGTTCAGCGTCAGGGTATCAAAGGCGGATATACCGAAGATACCCGACATCGTAAAGGCGATCGCGCCGGAGAAGCTGGAACGCATGAGGCAGCAGCTGGCGTGCGCGGCGAGAACCATGCAGTGGTCCAGCGTTCTCGGAAGCGATTTCGGCGAAGGCGGGGAGCACGACGCGTTCGCGATGGTCATGCTCACGTTGCAGCACAGGCTCGTGACTCACGTGAAGCCCGAGGGATGGGAGAAGCTGTGGGCGCCGAACGTTCCGATGAAGGACGCGTGCGACATTCCCAAGGCGCTGTCTTGCCTCAACCGGCGGCAGCCGATTTGCAAGCGCCCGTGCGCCGCACAGATTAATCGTTCGGGCCGAAACAAGATGGTCGAGATGCACGGTTCGATGTTTCCACCGGGCGGCGCTCTGTGCGGGAAGGATGACGTACCGTCCACGATTGAGTCGTACATCGAAGGTGGACTCACGGTGTACGTCAGGCCGTCCAACATATCGAACACTTGCGAGTCGAAAGCGTAGAACTAATTTTTTCCTAAATATTTAGAGTCTATCGAGACGACGCTCGATCTGAGCTACTGTACACTTGTAGCGGCCTTCTACTTGGCCTTCTTGAACTTGACCGGGAAGTACTTGGCGGGTTCCTTCCACTCGGATTTCTTACGCTCCGCGCTGTACCAGTACATCTTGGACTTGCCCGTCTTTTTATCCTTCACCGTAGCCTCCTGCCACTCCTCGCACTGCATCTCCTTGCTAGCCTTGATCCCCGCGCGCAGCTCGCCGTGGAACTGGTCAATCTGCGCGCCGACGTTCACCGTCCACGACTCGCCACCCGGGATGACGTGCGTAACGGTCACCGCGTCGACGTGGAACGGAGTGAGCGGCGACAGCGGCCCGCCGACGACGGACACGCGAACGTGCGTGACGTCGCCGATGACCTGCTCCGATTTCGCCCGCAACTTCGTGAACCCCTCCGACGCGGTTGAGTTTGGCGGGACGTGCGCGACGATCTCGCCGAGCTTACCGATGACCCGAATCGCGATCGGGAACTGGATCGGGTCGTTGAAGCTGCTGCTCTGGTCGATGGAGATTTCATAGTTTTGTCCCAGAGGGTTGAGCGTCTTGGGCGTGTGGGGCGCGGCGGGGATGTCAGCGGCGGTGGACGCGTCCGTGGTCTCGGTCGCCTCGCTCGTGGTCGTGACGGTCGACGCCGGTCCTGGCTTGATCGCGGCCGTCTTCGTCTCCTTCGGCGGTGAGGTCTTCTCGACCTCAGCCTCGATCTTGGCGAATTCATCCGTCTCCGCCTGGACCTTCTCCGCCTTTTTCGCCGACGCCTCCAAATCCTCCTTTAGTGTTTGGGTCGTGAACGAGGTCTCCATCGGGGACGCCGGCGTCGGCGAGCTCGGATCGTCGGCGACCGCCGGGGTGATCTCGGGGACCGCCGGTTTGGCGGGTGTGACGGGAGGTGCCTCGGTAGGGGTCGTCTTCTCCGGGGAGACGGCCTTCTCGATGGCGCCGGCGACTATGGATTTGACCGGGTCCGCTTCCTCGACGGGCTTCGGCTCCGGCGCTGTTGCCGGGGCTGGTGCAGGTGCCGGAGCTGGTGCAGGTGCCGGAGCTGGTGCAGGTGCCGGGGCTGCTGCAGGTGTCGGAGCTGGTGCAGGTGCCGGAGCTGGTGCAGGTGCCGGCTCAGCGACAGGTGCCGGATCAGCGACGGGTGCCGGATCCAGTGCAGGTGCCGGGGCTGGTGCAGGTGCCGGATCAGCGACAGGTGCCGGATCCGGTGCAGTTGCCGGGGCTGGTGCGGGGGCGGGAGTAGGGGCGGGAGCTTCGCCCTTGAGAGCCTTTCCCTTCCCCGCGCTCGCTCCAAAGTCAGCCGCCTTCTTCTCCAAACCATCCAGCGTGATCCCCGTCTTGACCGCGGCGAGCTTCAGGGACACGCCCTTGGCTCGCGGGCCCTTGATCCAGTCCCCGTGCGACGCCTCCCATGTCCTCTCCGTCAGCTGGTGCTCGACGATGACCTTATCCATGAACCAGTCCGAGCCGCCGAAGAAACCGCCGCCGGACCCGTCGTGCCAGACGCGAATTTCAGCCAAGTCGCCCAAGTCGTCCTCGACCACGCGGGTGAACGCGTCGACGCTCTTGCCGTCGAAGAGCTCGGGCGACTGGTCCATTTCCATGTCCCCGGATTTGCCCTTGGCGCCCACGAGCTGAACCGAAACCACGGCGTCCGTCCCAGCGCCGCTCGTTGCGCCGGTGTAGAACGTCAACTTGAACTCTCCGTCGGTTGGGATGAACTCGCCAACCTTTGAGCACGCGACCGCCTTGGCCGCTCGCTCCGCTTTCTTCTCGTAACCGGCGGTGGCGAGAGTCGGGGCGCCGAGCTCGATGCCGTCGTCGTCGACCCAGTCGTTGACCTCGAACACCCACTGCCTGCCGGTGGTGATGGGGAACACGCGAACCTTATCGCAGTACCACTTATCACCGAACATCCCGCCGGATTTATGCGACAGTTTCATCCCGGTCATCGTCCCGAGATCCTCACCCCGCGACAGCATGAACGTGTCCGTCGCGCCCGTCTCGAAGGTCCCCTCGGTCTGGATGAGCGTGGGTGTCCACCATTCGGCGTCGCCCTTGAGCGAGATGGTGACCTGGCTGTCGGTGCCGGAGTTACGCTTCGATCCGGTGACGACCTCAACGCGGTACTTGAAATCGCCGTCGTCGCCCGACGCCGACGCGACTCTGAGCCCGGACGTCTTCCCCTCGCCATCCGCGCGCCGCCACACCTGCGGGGCGTCGTCCTTCACCCAATCGTCGCATACGAGCGTGAGCTCCGCGCCGGTGGCGATGTCCTGGATGGTGACGGTGTACAGCTTCCAGTCGCTGCCCATCATGCTGGCCATCATGCCGCCGCCGGAGACGCCCAAGGTGACCTCGTCGATTGGCCAGGACTTGTCGTTTGGATCGACGTCGGCGACGTCAGCCGCGTCAAAGGTGAAGGCGTCCGTCTCGCCAGTCTCGAACCGCGCGCCGAACATGGTCTTGTCCACGAGCGTGTGCGTGAACTCACCCTTGGGCCCCTTGACCGTGATGAAGACGTCAGCCTTGGTACCCGAGTAGTCGTCGGTCGAGGTAACCGCGGTGACGACGTACCCTCGCCGGCCCTCCGCAATCTTCTCGGCGGATCCCTCGACGCCGATGCCCGCGATGAGCACGCGCTCCGGGACGGCATCCTCGGAGGATATCCACTCGCCGCACGGAAACATGAAGGTATCGCCGGTGCGCTCGTGGCGAACCTCGACGAGAGCGCAGTGCCACTTGACTCCGGAGCACTTGACGGAGCACTTTTCAATCTTCTCGCCCACGTCGGTACCCTCAATCGTGAACTCGGTAACCTTGCCGCGGCCAAAGGCATCGCCGCGCTGCTCGGGCAGGGCGGTCCAACCCATCGACCCGTTCGGTCCCGTGAGCTCGACGAGGACGTCGCCGTCGGTGCCCGCGTCGCGAATGTCGGAGGTGTGAACGGTGACGGCGTACTTTGCCAGTTTTTTCTTCATCCGCTGGCCCCCCGAAGCCGGCGTCAGTTCGCACTGCGTCTGGTACGGCGCAACCTTCTCGTCGAGCCAGCAGTCCGCGGTGAAGAAGCGCTTCTTGTGCCAGTCCGGCGCGTCGGTCGCCGCGTTGATGTCCTCGACCACGACGTCATCGAGCTTCCAGCCAGGGCCCCAGCCCGAGTTATCGTGACCGATGACCACCCTGCGAATCTCACCCAAAAATGGAGCCTCGACGACAAACACGTCAGCCTTGCCGCGCTGGAAGTTATCCGCGCTGGTGGCGAGCTCCCGTTTGCCGCTATCGCCGTTCTCGCCATACACGGTGATGTACACGTTGGCGTCGGAGCCCGCGCCGCGCTCGTCCGCGGTGTGAACCGTGATCTTGTACCTGTGTCTGTCGTTCGCAGCCGCTTTGTCGGCACCCGCGGCTAGCTTCACCGGGATGCCCTTCTTGACAACCTGATCGCACCAGAACACAGTCTTCGCCTTGGACGCCTCGTCGAGCACCTCGACCATCTTACAGTGCCAGTCGGACCCACCGAGCATACCGGCTCCGTCGTGTTCCAACACAGCCTCGGTGATCTCTCCCATCTTGGGCCCCTGTACCCTGAACTTGTCGACGGCGGCGCGCTTGAAGTCATCCTCGGAGGACTCGAGGGGTAGCGGGCCCATCGCCGTCTTCTTGCCGTCGAGCTTACCCTTGATCGCGAGCGTGATGTTGGCGTCGGTACCCGCGCCGCGCGTGTCCGCGGTGTGGACCGTGACGACGTATCCGAAAGCCTTGTGATCGCCGTCTCCAGGGTACACGATTTGAGAAATCTGGTTCGGGGTTTTACCCTTGCTGAACCATCGGTTGACGCTGAACGCCTGCCTCACGCCGGTCGTGGTGTTGGTGATCTCCACGGACGCGCAATGCCACGACGCGGGGCCGAACAGGCTGCCGGTGTCGTCGTGTCCGATGCGAATGCGCTCAATCTTCCCGACATCCTTACCCTGGACGTTGAAGACGTCCTTGGCGCCTCGTTCAAAGTTATTCACCGAGTTGTCGAGGGAGAGCTCGCCGCTGTCACCCTTGTCGCCAAAGATGACGAGCGAGACGTTCGCGTCGCAGCTGCTGCCGCGAATGTCCGAGGTGACCACCTGCACTACGTAGTTGTGCATCGACGCGTCGCCGGGAGCCGCGGGCTTGAGCGTGACTCGCAGGTTCTTGTCCTGGAGCCAGTCGTTGTGGTGAAAGAAAATTTTCTCCCCATCCCCGAGGTTGGCGACGGTCACCATGTTGAGGTGCCACGACGCGCCCATGCCCTTGCCGTCGATGCCGATGTCCACGCCGGTGAGCTTCCCGATGTTCTCAGTCTGCACCACGAACTCGTCGATCCTCGCGCGCTCAAAGTTATTGGCGGAGTTCTCCAGCGTGAGTGTTTTGGACTCGCCCTTGGTACCGATGAGCTTGGCCGTCACCGTGGAGTCGGTTCCCGCGAACCTTCTGTCGGATGTGTGCACTGCGATGTTGTACCTGCACGTGGCTCCACCGGAAGTTTCGGGCTTGAGCGAGGTGTACACGTCCTCTTTGCACCAGTCGTCGTGGAAGAAGAACACGGGGTTGGCTTCCGGTCGGTCGATGTTGGCAACCTTCACGTTGGAGAGGTGCCAGTCGGAGCCGGCGCCGCCGCCGCCGTGGCCAATCTCAAAGCCGGTGATGGTGCCCACGTCGATGCTCCTGAACGTGAAGACATCCTCGGAGTTTCTATCGAAGTCCCCGTTTTCGAGCTCCTTCATCCCAGTCTTGCCCTTATCGCCGACGATGCGGCAGGAGACCGTGGCGTCCGTGCCGGCCCAGCGCACGTCGGAGGTGCGAACGGTGACTTGATACTGGCACTGCTTAATCGGGTCGGCGCCCGCGGGTGACAGCGTGACCTCGCTGCTGTAGTGCGGAGCCTTGTCCTTGGCGACCCAGCAGTCCGCGTTGAACGTGACCGTCTCCCCGGTCGCCAGGTTGAACACGGTGATCTGCTGCACGTGCCAGCTGGGACCCAAGTTTGCCTCGTCGTGACCAACCACGATGTGAGAAATCTTGCCCACGTTTTTCACCGCAGTCTTGCTGAAGGTATCCTTGCTCGCGCGCTGGAAGTTGTCCGCGGAGGTATCCATGAGGAGCTTGCCGGTGTCGCCCTTATCGCCAAAGACGACCACGTGCACGTTGGCGTCCGTCCCGGCGTTGTCCATGTCTGAGGTGTGGATGTCAATCTTGTACGTGGTCTTGTCCGAGCTTGGATCGTTCACGCCGAGCTTGATCAGCTGCCTGGTCTTTTGCGGGGGTTCCTTGACGTCGAACCAAGCATCGATCGGGAAGAAGAAGCGCTCGTCAGGGCGAGTCACCGCGACGACCTCGACGTATGCGCAGTGCCAGCCACTGCCCATACCGGTGCCGTCGTGGCCAATCTCAATCGCGGTGAGCTTCCCGAGATCGGGGTAGGGCCCGACGTCGAAAATTTCCAACGCGCCGCGCTCGAAATTGTTCTTGCTGTTGTTGAGCTTGACGTTGGGAGCTGACTTGGTCTGCTTCCCGTCCTTCTCGCCGATGAGCGTGATGCTGACGTTGGCATCCGTGCCGGCGAAGGTGACGTCCGAGGTTTGCACCGTGACGCTGTAGAGAACGCCGCCCGCTTCGTCCATGGGCGTTAGGGTCACCGTGCACAAGCCGTCCTCGAGCCATCGGCCCCCGGGCTGCCCCTTGGGCCCCGCCGGGAAAACGTACGCCTTGCCGGGCTTGGCCTCGTCTGAGATGATGACCTTGTCGAGATGCCACGCCGCACCTATGCTGCTGTTGTCGTGGCCGATGTTGATCGCGGTCAGGTCTCCGAGGTCCGGCATCTCGATGAAGAAGACGTCCCGAGTATTTCGCTCAAAGTTGTTCCGGCTGTTCTCCAACCTTCGCTTACCGCTGGTGCCCTTGGAGCCGACGATGTCAATGCTGACGTTGGCGTCGGTTCCCGCGAACTTCACGTCGCTGGTGACAACCTCGACCTTGTAGTTGATGGATTTCATCGTTGGTTTGCCGTCGGGTCCCAGCGGGAAGATGTCCACTGCCGTGCCGTGCGCGCCGCCGTCTTCGAGCCAGATGCCCTCAAATGGAACGTCAAAGACCGTCTCGTTGCCGCTCTCCACGCAGCGCACGGCCACCTCGCCGAGGCACCACGACGCGCCAAAGCCCGAGTTATCGTGCCCGATGCGAGCGCGCGCGATGCTAGTTCCCATACCCTGCGCCTCAACCTCGAACCTGTCGACCCTGTTTCGTTCAAAGTTGTTGGCCGAGTTGTCGAGTTTGATCGCGCCGGTGGATTTGCCGCTGACGCCGACGAGGTCGATCCAGACGTTTGAATCGGTGCCGGATCCCTTGACGTCCGCGGTGGTGACCGTGACGATGTAACGCTTGAGGCTCATAGCGGCGCCCGCAGCCTGCTCGGCGTCCTCCCTGCTGGTGTAAAGCGTCACCGTGGTCTCGCCTCCCCTGTCGCGGTCCAACCAGAGGTTCCCGGGGAACAAGGTGTGCTCCCAACCCTTGGTGACGTTCATCACCTTCACCGACTGCAGCAGCCATCCCGGGTTCTCCCCCGCGTTGTTGTGACCGATGCGACAGTGCGTGAGCTTGCCGAGGTCCGCCGCTCGCAGCCTGAACACATCCTTGGCGCCCCTCGAGAAGTTCTCCGGCGAATTGTCCAGTCGTTGTTCGCGAATAACCGTGGTCTTTCCATCCTTGTCCACGCCAGCCGCGGAGAACACGACGGTCGCGCCGGTCGACGCGCCTTTCGCGTCGCCCGTGACCACGGTGACGATGTAATCGCACTGCTCCGCCTTGTCCGACTTTTGCGATTTGTTGAGCGCGTTCTCTTCCTCGGCGGACGTATCCGGCACGCGGGTCAGCGCGAGTTTCGGGGTGAGGTCGTCCATGATGTAGGGCTTGGGTTCGTTTCTCCGCTTCGCCACACCTTTTTGCTCCTTCGCCTCGGCGTCCACCCTCCACTGGAACACGCTCCTGTCGTGGCCGCCCACGGAGATCAGGTTCCGACCCGAGTTTGCGAACCGAACGTTGACGACGTGCGAGGAGTGCCCGACGTACCCGACTGGTTTTCCCTTTGGCTTGTCCCGCGGCCCGGCGTTTTGATCGCCGCTCCACTCCATTCGCCTGTACGGGGCGTTCTCCACCACGCACGGCCAGTTGAACAGCTTAACCTTGCCGGAGTCACCCACGGTGGCGAGCAGCTCGCCGGTCCCCTCGGGTTCCGGCCCTCTGTCGCACGCGTTGACGTCGGTACCGTCAACCGACTCGCCCTTGATTCCCCTCGGCCATACGCCCATCACCGAGAAACCCAGCGTGCACGTCTGCGTGTCCCACCGCTCGTCGCGCATCGCGTGGCGCACCTGCCGCCCCGTGTTGCCGTCGTAGTACAGCAGCTCGTACGCCCCGCACGTCGACTGCAGGATTCGCCGATCCGGGAACTTCGGGTCAAACGTGGACCAGTCCAGGTGGGTGACGTAAGAAGAGTGGCCTTTCAGTCGGTGCAACCGGTGGTATTTTACCCCGGTGCTCCGGCCGGGTACCGCGTCGCCCGTCACGTCGTAGATGTCGATGAAGTTATCGTGGGATCCAGCCGCGAGGAGCTTACCGTCGGGAGAGTACTTCACCTCGTCGATGGCCTCGTTGCAGTGGTGAAATTCGCATCTGGACTTGTCCGCTCGCTTGACCACCTGGTTGAACTCGCCGCTGAGCATGTTGTCGTAGTTGAGGACGAGCAGGGTGCCATCCTTGCACCCGACCGCGAGGTGTTTGCCGTCGGGGCTGAAACCCAAACCCACCACCGGGTGATGCGTGTTGCACTTAGCCTTGAGCACGCGTCCGTTGCAGTTCCAGAGGTACACGCGGCCTGATTCGGCACCAGTCGCGACGACGTGCGAGTGCCTCGGGTGAACCGCCACCGCGCGAACGTCGGCGCTGTGACCGTAGAGCATGACGTGTGGCCCGTCCTGGTCGTCAATCTCCCAGATGTCGCACCTGTACGTGCCCACGATGACGTCGGAGGAGTAGAGGTGGCAGTCGAGGGCACGAATCGCGGGCGGGCGGTTGCTGTCATCGGCGTTGAGGACGCGGGTGGTGTGCGGCTCGCACGGGACGGATTTAGCTCGAGCCGCGGCGGTGAGCTGCGCCGTGGTCCACCACATCACCGCACCGTCCCCGCCGCCGCTCACCAGCGTCTCGCCGTCGTCACGCAGGGCGAGGCATCGCACGCCGCTGAGCGTGACGCCGCCGCCGGAGAGCTCGGGGATCTTCGGCCCCGGGCTGTGCGCCTTGAGCTTGCGGGTGCAGTGTAGACCCTTGACAGGGTCGGTGACGAAGAGAAGGACGTCGCCATCCCTGGTTCCCGCCACGAGCGTTGATCCGCCGCCGGGGACGATCTCGTTACCCCGCGGGGGCATCCAGCACACGGACATGACGTCGATGGGCGCCGTCACCGGCGAAAACTTGGAGTTTTCCGCCATGCCCGGGCTGCCTTTTTTCCCGTAGTAAGGGATCCCGTCATCCTTGTGATGCAGCCGCCAGTACTTTATGTGCCTCGCTCCGTAGGTGACAAACTCCGACCACTTGTTCTTGACCGGCGCGTCCTCTTCGTCGCCGCCGCCGTCAACCTTGCCGAACGGGTTCCACGATGCGCCGTAGACGTGCGGGAAGCTGTCGCCCTTGCCACCCTTGCCGACGGTGAGAAGGCCGGGCGTCGGGGGCTCGTCGGGGCCGCCCTCGCCGGTGGTCACGCTCGCGCCGCCGCCGATGGCGCCGAGCGCCTCGTCCGCGGTCTTCCAGTCGAACACGTGCACGGTGTGATCGACATCCCCGGTGACCACCACGAGCCGTTCGCCGTCGGGGGAGAACTGGAGGGCTACGACGGACGGGTACCCCTCAAACGGAAGCTGAGCGACGAGACCCCTCAACTCGCCAGTCTTCGGGTGTACCCTGCTGTCCCATATACACACGATGGGCGGTCCGCTCGTGCTCGCAACCTGACCGGTGGCCACGAGGCACGTGTCCGGGTGCAGCGCCAGGCACTTGATGTCGTCGTCGTGCCCGTGGAAGAAGTGCTGCTTGTGGTTGTGCCTGTCGTAAACGACGCCGACGGCGGCGGTGTAATACACCGCGTGCTCAGCCTTGTTGTAGAACAGGTTATTCGCGGTGTTCTTCAACCCGCCGTAGCCGTAGACGTACTCGAGGGACAGGCCAGCCTTTGGGGCGCGCGCGGACCTGGCCGTGAGAGCCGGGTCCCAGTTGCTCGGCGCGTAGACCCCTTTGCGGCACGGCCAGTATTTGATCCTACCCGCGAAGGCGTAGCCGCTCTTATCGTTCGCCTTGTACGCACCCACCCGCCTCTCCTCCATGGCGATGATCCTGTTGCCGCTGGACAACACGGCCGTGACGAACAGGTCCACGGGCATGCGTCCCGTCCTGTCCTCTCCGTACTTTCCGAAGAAGGCGTCGACGACTGCGGGGCTCAGTCGGGCGCCCAATCTTGAAAAGACCTCCATGAACTCGGTTCGCGTGCACAGGCCCTCGACACCGCCGCGCTCCCTAGACACGGCACCGAACGCGGACTGGAGCAAGTCGCGTTCGGTCTGGTTGAAGGACGCGTACGCGGCGAGCTTCTTCTTGAGCTCGTCCTCCTTTCCGGCGACCTGAATCATGATGTCGGAAGGGCCGCTACCGCCCGGGCCCGATTTGACCCGAGCCCGCTTGCCCGTGGATGTGTCCGCCGCCTTTGAGCGCCGGACATCACCCCATTTGCTCGTCGACCACATCGGGGGTAAGTCACCGGGCTCGTCGGGGAGCTGCGTCGTGGGCAAGGAGTCCCGCTTGCTCACCACCGGGCGGTACGTCCAGTTCTTGGAGCTGAGGGGCTTGGTGCCCATGCTCCCAGCCGCGCCCGCGGAGGCGCCCAGCCGCTTGGTCCCGGACATGCTCTTGGCACTCGCGGGCGGTGGGAGCGTGGATCCGGGCCGACGCGTGGATTGCCCGAAGGCCCCGCCCGAGGATGTCCTGTTGCGAGACTGCTCCATGTCGTGCCCGCCACGGGTGCCCCAAACGGTCTAGATTGACGCGCGGGCCGGGAGGGCGATGACGCGTTCGCGAACCTCCCGAGCCGCGCCTTTGAAGCGTGAGCGCGAGTCTGTCGACTATCACTCGCGCGATACGCGTATTCCAGAGGTGCACTCGTCCCTGGGTGCCCTCGCTTGTGACCCTCCACGCGGTGGGTGCCGCCTTGGGTTGACCGAATCGATTGTCAGAAAACGGTCGGATTCTCAAAAAAATCATAATTTCTCAGCCTTCTCTCGGTAAAAACCAGCACTCTCTCATCGCCCCTTCTTCACGCGCGTCCCTCTCTTGCTCTCCTTGAGGTCATCCTCCGTGAGAAACTTCGACGCCATCCCCCCGCCCCCACCCCCACCCCGCCCAAAGTACGACGCCGCCGCACCCTTACCGTCCAGTCCCTTCATCTTGAACCTACCCGCGCCTGAATCGTCGATGTCGCCGCTACCGTACTGCGACTCACCCTCAGCGTCGATGCCGAGCAACCTGAACGGGTTTATCAAAGCCTCCTCGTCGTCGTCAGTCTCTTCGCCGTCCCCTACAGGCAACTCCTCGTCCGAGACGTCAGGTCCGACGGCGTCCGGGTCGGCGTACTTGTCGAAAGCCTTGCTCACGGGCTCGCCGTCGACGCCGACGTGAACGCCATCGACGGGGTCACCGTGGGGGGGCGGCACGGCGTAAGGTAAGCGGCCTTCGAGGACCAGCGCGAGGACCGTCTGGCCCGCGGCGTGCTCGTCGGGGTCGCCGCCTCTGTGCGCGAAACCGCGCACTTTGGCGTACTGGTGGAGCATGGACATCGGGGACCACGGCAAGGTCTCGTTCAACACGTCCTCGGCGCCGGTGAGCTCTAAAATCTCTGGGTCAAACTCCGCCACAGCCGGGATCTTCAGAGCCTTGTCCACCGTCGCGGCGAGCGCGTGGGCCAGGGCTTTGTCCTGGTGGGACATGGAGGTATCAGCGGCCATGGCGGACCACCGAGTGCCGGTGCGTTCCTTGAGCTCGGCGAGCCAACGCACGGCGCTGTAAGGCTCCCTGACGATTGGCAGCGGGACCAACCCGCCGATGATCTGCTCCGCTAAGCCGATGTCGACCCGGGGGAACACCAGCCCGGGTGAGTCGCAGAGGCACGTATCGTCATCGAGGATCAGCGTCTGCAGCGTCTTCGTGTGCCCCGGCGTGGCCTTGACGCTGACAGCCTTACGCCCCAGGATGTAGTTCACCATCGAGGATTTTCCCACGTTGGGGTGACCCACGAGGCCGATCATGACCCGCCCGTCCTTAGCCGCGGTGGCCTCCTCCTCCTCAGCCTGAAGCGCCGCCGCGACGACCTCATCATCGTGTCCATCGTCGTCATCGTCGCCGTGCTCGTCGTCGCCGTATTCCTCCCGCGGCTGGTCCTTCAACGCAGCCTTCGCCTCCAGTTCCTCAGCCGCGTCCTCAGCCGCGGCGGCGGCGGCTTCGACCGCCGCCTCCGCCTTTCTCACCGCGACCCGCTTACCCTTCGCCGCGAGCTGGTTACACACACGGAGCAGCGCGTTGGTTCCCACGCGAAGCTTCCACGGACCGGCTTCGACGCCGTCGACTGTTTCATCGCCCGGTGCCTCGGTGTCAGACTCGGAAGCGTACGGGTCGACTTCGTCTTCGTCGTCGTCGCTGAGTAGGAGTAGGTCGGTATCCGCGAGTTTCGAGTCCAAGGCGCGCTCGCGTCGTGAAACCTTCTCCCTCGCACCGCCGCTCGTTCCCTCCGCGGGTATGCCTATGCGTTTGCGTACCTCCTTCTGCCCCCCCGCGCCGCCGCCGCCATCCTTGGAGGTGAATCCGATGACCTCGTCCACGCCGGGAAGCGCGGCGAGGAGATGCCGGCCCCATTCCTCCGCCGCCATCCTCGGAATGGCGTCCACCTTGTTCAACACGAGCACCAACGGTTTACGGAGCCTCCTGGCGACGTGCGCGTATAGCGCCGGGGGGGTGTGGAGCAGCGGGTGCCGCGCGTCCACGACGAGGACCGCCACGTCGGCCCGCTCGAGGACGCGCCACAGCTGGCGCCACACCTCGATGTTTTGCTCAAAGGCGGGAGCGTAGCCCTTGCCTTCCTCCCTCAACCGCGCCTTGACGCCGGCGATCCACCGGACGAAAGCCTTGCGCTCGCGGGAGTGAAGCTTACCCCGCTTGAGCTCGTAGTCCCACTTGGGCCTGGCGGGCATGAGGGTCACGGCGCCGCGGGTGAGGTCAAAGTCCGCGCATCGCATCTCGTCGAAAGCCGGTGGATCTGAGCACAGCGCCCTTCGAGCGTCCCGTACCCTGCGCTCCACGTCGTACGTCGCCTCGCCCGCGAGGACGGTGGTCGCCGCGCGTCTGTAGGTACCCTGTTTACCCTTGCCTTTCTTCTTCGTCGGGCCCATGTAGGTGCTCTTGAGGCCGAGGGACTCGACGGTGAACACGGTGGTGGCCATCCCTTCGCGCGCGCCGATGCGACCGTCGCTCTTGTTTGCAACCTGCGCACCCTCGCGCACGCCGCTCATCTTGTCACCCTCTTGGCGCTTCTTCATCTGTGAGGCGAGTGAGGCGAGGTGATGGGAGGAGACGTCAGGGGCCGGTCCGTGGCTTCAAAGCGCGTGAAGGAGCGAGCGACGAGGGAGGATTCACGGCACCGCCGCCGAGCCGCCGATATTTCGGCGGGCATCACGGTTGTTCACGACTGACCTGCGCGGCCATGCGCTTGGCGTGCGATTCCTTCTTTTTGGGAGGCATGGCGCTCGAGTCCAGATCCCGGGTCGTCGAGACCACGACCCGATACGAGAACGCCCGTGCGGGGAAGGACGGCGCGCGCCTAAGTGGGTAAGGTGTCTCTGACATGATTTATTCACAAGCGGCGAAAAAAGCAAAGTTTACCAAATCTCCAAGATTTTACCCGCCACTCCCAGAGCGACGGCGCCGAGCAGTCCAGTCTTAACCACGTTCCCGAGCCCCTCCCCGACCTTCTTCGCGACGCTACCCACGGCGGAAGCACCCACGACCGCCGCGAGCACGACGCCGGCACCCTCCAACACCAGGTTCTCCTGCTCCGGCGACAGCGAGGCGTCGATTGCGGACTTGGCTCCAACCGCGGTGGACACAGCCGCGTTGAGCTCCTCGGTCGGGTCTCCGGGGTTCAGGTAGTAGCCCGCGGTCCCGATGGCGGCGAGGAGCAGGACGGGGGGACCCCAGCCGACTGTGGGGGGGGCGTCCCGGGTGGGAATGTTGCCCGTGGCGTTGTACGCCTTGACGCCGACCTCGCCGCCGGGGAAGCCGCCGGCCATCCCGCCGAAATCCTTCGCGAGGCTCACCTCTTTCGTTCCTTTGCGTCCACCGTAGACTGGCTCATACTTCTTCTTCGCGATCGTCGGGTCGTCCTCGAGGATCGTGCGGTACCCCCACAGGCCTTTCTCGCCGCCCGCGAAGCCCCCGACGAGCTGAGAGTCTCGGCCGGTTTTCTTCAGAAGGCCATCTTTGTCTTCTTCGATGTACTTGCCTTGCCCGACGTAGAGCTTCTCGCCGGTGCCCGCGGGAACGTAGCCGGGGCTCTTCTTCCCGCCGGCGCCGGCGCCGGGGACCTTGACGTCGGGGAGCTTCACGTTGGGGACGTCCGGGAGCTTCACGTTGGGGATCGCGCCCTTGAGCTTGTCCGCAGCCTCGCCGAACTTGTCGCCGATGGTGGCGTTGCGAACGACGAGGGAGGAACGCCGGGACGCGACGCGGGGCGAGACGCGCGCCGCGGGCTTGAGGTTGGCGACGGAGGAGGTGACGACCGACATGGTGACCTTGCCAGTTACGGTGAATCACACGATGAGCGCAAGGGCGGAGCGCGTCGCGAGGAGTGCACGATCACGCGGCAAGATTCGCGGTTTTATCATATCGCGAATCGTCGCCCAATCAGCGCTCGCCGCGCGGCACGACGGGTGGTTCAGACACGGAAAATATCATAATTGGTTGGTATTTCTATTTGCGAGTGAAATACTCGAAAAAGGGGAATCATCGACGACCGCCACACACACCAAAGCCGGCCACACACACGGAGGCCGAAGAGGCCGAACGGCCCCGACCCGATCCATCGCGTCGGGTCCGATGGAGAACATGGCGGAGATCGACCCGTACAGGGTGCTGGGCATAGACCCCAAGCCCAACCTGACGGATGCCGAGATCAAGAAGGCGTACCGAAAGTTGGCGCTGAAGCTGCACCCCGACAAGCGGAAGGACTCGGAGCGCGAGCGAGCGCAGCAGGAGTTCGACCAGCTTCAGAAGGCGTACGACATCTTACTGGACCCCGAGGCGAGGGCGGCGCTGGAGAACCTCGCAAAGGCGAGGCAGGCGACCAGGAAACGGCACGAGTCGCAGGATGCGAAGCGCAGAAAGATGAGGGAGGATCTCGAGCGGCGGGAGCGGGCGGCGGAGCGCGGCAAGAACGAGGAGGAGGAGGCCAAGGAACGGCTGCAGCAGGAACTCGCGAGGCTTCGCAAGAGTTTCGCGACGCGAAGGAAAGGGTACGATGCCGAGGCCGCGACGGACAACGCCGCCGAAACCAACGCCGCTCACGATGATAAAACAAACGGCGCCGCGAAAGAAGTCCCGGAACACATGTACCGCACCCTCAAGGTCGTCTGGCGCAAGGACATCTCCGACTACGCCGCGTCCAAGTTACGGACCGTCTTCGAATCATTCGGCACGGTGGAGGACGTCGTGATTCGCGACGGGAAGAAACGAAAAGGCAGCGCCCTCGTGGTCTTCGCGACGGTTCAACAAGCGGAGCGAGCCGGTAAGGCGCAGTGCGGCGACGCGTCTAACCCCTTATTGGCGGTTCGTGCCGCCACGGAGCCCCGCGGGCCCGTGTTCGGGTCCAGCGGAATGGATACCAAGCCGTCGACCGCGACGAAACGCCCGACGCCGCCGCCGGAGACGGGACCGATTAACGCCGCGGCTGCGAATACGAATACCGACGCGCCCCCCGTGGTCAAGCCTCTCTTTCCGGGAGCCGCGAACGCAAGTAGCGGTAGCCTGTTTCCCGGGGGTGCGGGGAGGACGTCACTCTTCCCCGGGGGTGGCGGTGGGGGTTTGTTCCCGGGCGGAGTGGGCGCGGGGGTCGGGGGAGTCGGCGCTGGGGTCGGAGGCGGCGGGAGGGTCGGAGGCGGCGGCGGCAACTACGAGAGCGTGGTGTTGGACAAGATGCGGCGGGCGCAGGAACGCGCCAGGATCATAGCCCAGATGGAGGCGGAGGATGCGGAGGAGGCCGGGTCGTAGGTTAGCATGCAAAAATCGGTCGAATTCGTAAACTGAATATAGCTACGCGTCTCCTCCGCATCGTCGTCGTCCTTCGCCCTTTAGTGTTACGATACTCTTAAACCGCACCCCCCACCCTCGTCGCCGCTCAGTTCTTGATGGCGTACTGTTGCGTCCACTCCTTCGCCGTCTTGAGCGCCTCCACCTCGTTGTCCCTCCAAGCCTTGGCGATCTTCTCGGACAAGGGATCGTCCGGGTTGGGCGCGGAGAGGAGCGCCTGGATGGACAGCAGCACGGTGCGAATCTGCAGCGCCGGGGACCACTTGTCCTTGAGGATGTCCAGGCAGATGCGTCCGAGGGTGTCTATGTTCGGGTGGTAGATCTTCGTCAGGAAGCGAACCTTAGGCGCCGCCATCGGGTACTCCTCGGGGAGGAACAGCTCCAGCTCGAACACCCCGCCCTCGTACGGCGAGTCCTGAGGACCGCGGATCATCACGCTGAAGTGCCTCAGGTTATCCTCCTGGGGCTGCGCGCTGATGCCGGGCGCGGGCTCGGACAGGAGCCGCTGGGTTTCCTGCGAGACGGAAATGTTCGTGGGGTGGGTTCAGGAAAGGTCAGGAAAGGGTCATCGAGGGTTCACGCGGGGCCCGCGTGATGTGGGCGCGTGCGAGACGTGCGCGCGTGATCCGCAAACGACGCGGGGCGGATCTTTGTTCTTTTTCTCGGGCTCGAGGCGCGTGGGGACTCCGCGCCCGGGATCGGGTCACGCGACGCGCCCACACCGGTAAACCGGCGACGCTTCGATCCGTACCCCCGTGGACGTTCGAAAGCCGGGGCGTACCTTGATGATGCGGCGCGGGAGCGCGCTGGAGGCGGACGCCATCTCTTCTCCGGCTGTTTTCGACGGTTCGACGACCTTTCCTTCCCTTCCCGGGTTTGTCTGCGCCTCCGCGGACAGAGACGGCGCTGAGTCGGCGCGCGCGGGTTTAAAGAACCTGTGCGCTGGACGCTCGCGCGAGTGTGGTCTCGCGAGAGAGTCTCCTGTGGCTCGAAGCGTGCGCCTCGAGACTGTGACGATCGTTCCTTCTTTGGAGCCACAGATACGCGGTCTCAACTCACGGGGTCCTCACGGATTACGATCGATCCGCGGGAACCATTCAACTAAAAGCCCATACAGCTAAACTAATGTCAAATAGGACACAAGATAGTATGAGAATAATGGCTTTTGGTATCTATTTCACGGTCAAATTAAAACCAGCACAGCATAAAAACGTCCTCCGCAAACGGTCGTCCGTCACTTAGGTTTGTCGTTCCCACATTGACGTGACACCCACCGGCGATCGACGACTATGGTGGCCACGCGACGCGCCACGCGCGCGGCGAGCTCCAAGAGGACCGGGTACATATTCTGCATCCTCCTCGCGGCGCAGTACGGCCTGCAGCCCTTCCTCAAGGTGTTCATCGCCGACGGGGTCAACAAGGTTTCGCTCGTGCTCGGCACCGAGATGGCCAAAGTCCTCCTCGGCCTCGCCGGCATGCTGTACGAGGGCAGCCTCGCGTCGAACTTCGCGGCGTGGAATCCAAAAGGTGCCGCGTTCGCGGTCATCCCGTCGCTGATATACGCGGCGCAGAACTACCTGCTGGTGTTCGGGTACCAGACCATGGACAGCGTCACGTTCAACTGCCTCAACCAGTCCAAGCTCGTGTCCACGGCGCTGTGCCTGTACCTGCTGTTCGGCACGAAGCAGAGCCTCGTGCAGATGGGCGCGCTCGCGGGGTTACTCGTCGCGGGCGTCATGCTCCAGGACGGCGGCGGCGAGTCTCAGGGTGCGAAGACCGCGGCGTCCGAAGCGGAGACGGCCGTCGGCGTCGCCGCCGTGCTCGCGGCCAGCGCCCTGTCCGGGGTGGCCTCCGCCGCGTGCCAGTACGCCATGCAGCGCATCGGGACGTCCGCGCACGTCTTCACGCTGGAGATGGCGTTCGTCGCGATCCCGGCGCTGCTGATATCGCAGGCGTCGGTGATTTCGGCGCGGGACCCGGCGGCTTTGTTCGTGGGCTGGGACGCGTTCACGCTGATACCGGTGTTTTGTTCCGCGTTCGGGGGCATGTGCGTGGGGCAGGTGACCAAGAACTTGGGGGGAATCGCGAAGGGGTTCGCGATCGTGGGTGGGCTCGTGCTGACGGGTGCGGCGCAGGGTGCGCAGGAGGGGCGGTGGCTGGAGACGAGGAGCCTCGCGGCGCTCGTGTTGGTGGTCTTGTCGGTGTGGGCGCACAACACCCACCCGCCGGCCAAAACTAAGCGCCAATAACGTCGTGTCATACGAGTACATCGGCTGTTGTAATCTTACGAGTGTTGTTACTACCGTCTTGGAGTGTATTCATCGTCTCGCGACTCTCACCGCTTCACCGCGACTCCGTCTTATCCGCTCGCGACGCCTTCTTTAGCTCCTTCTCGAGCGCCCGGAGCCTTCTCCGTTGCTCCGCCTTTCGCTCTCGAAACCCGGCCCACCCCGGTCTCCGCGTCAGCGTCGTGAGCAGCGCCCCGGCGAGCAGCGACATCAGCGTGCACACCATCGTCGTCACGTTGAACGGCATGGAGAAGTCCGGGGTCGGGAGCGTGAGCAGCGCGCCCCCCATGTACACCCCCTCGAGCGAGTGCGTATCACCCGGCGCGACGCCGCCCTCGACCAGGTCGAGGAGAGGGGAGTAACCGAACTTCGAAGTCTCGTCCCGCTCGAGTACAACCGGGGGCAGCGAGACGAACGCCGCGGGGAGGTCGAAGCCCCGGTTAGCGTCCGGCGGGAACTCGCTGATCCGCAAGAACGCCTTCTCGAACTTGAACGATATCCTAGCCACCGACGCCGACGCGGGGACGTAAAGCTGAAGCTCCATAGTCGAAGGACGCCGCCGGTCCACCCCGGGGACCCAACGCAATGCCTCCACCGGCCCACCCTTCCGTTCCACCGCACCGGACGTGGGCACGGGGATTGAAACGCCATCGATCTCGACCGCGAGCGTGTGGATGAACACGCGCACGTACCACGGAAGTGTCTGGAACACCCTCGCGCGGACGCCCCCGTCGCCGCTCGAGAAAGAAGAACCCTCCGGCTTCCTGAGCTCGATGGAGATACCACCGCGGTGGTACCCGCTGCCGGTCACCACGCGCTCCGCGTACAGCTGTGGCGCCACCACACGCTCGTCGCCCTCCCCGGGATGCACCGCCACGTCGAAGCCGTCCTTCTCCACCGCCCACGAGAGGGTACCGCCGGGTCCGGTCTCCGGTTCCTCACCCCCGACGGCGACGGCGGTTCCACCCTTCGTCTGCACGTGCACAGCCGTGGACGTCGCCACGGCGCACGCGCCGATCCCGTTCACAGCTGTGGATCCTTCTTCAGCCGTGGATCCTTCTTCACGTTCTCCCTGATTGACCCCGAGCAAGGCGGTCAGACGGTAGGAACCTTCCTTCGCGACTCGGTTAGCGTCGAGCACGAGCGTGGCGGATTGTGTCAGCGCGAGGACGTCGCCCCTGACCTGGATCCTCGCCGTGAACGAGACGTACTCGGCGCCGAACACCGCGGACCGCGACCTCAGTAAGGATGCGATGCCCGCGCGGTCCCTGCACGGGAGGAGCTTGAGCCACGGCGTGAGGTTCTCGGTGCAGACAGCCTCCGCCGGGAGGGATCCCAGCCTGCGTCTGTTGTGTGATGCGACGGCGTCGCGATCGACGCGGTCGGTGCCGTCCCACGGTCGGAACACCAGTGCGGGCTCCACGACGACCTGCGTCTCGCGTAGTGCGCTGAGTGAGGCGCAGAACTGCCCGCCGAACATGGCCGTGAGATTAGCCCACCCCGCGTCCGCCGCCTCGTCGGACTCGGCGTCGAACGCCGCCCAGAGCTCAGCCCCGATCGGTTTGGCGCCCGCCGGGGGCCGGCCCCATCGCCGGTACATCCACCGCCCCTGCGTGAACGACAACTCCGCGTCGGCGACTCCCGTAGCGCGCGCGATCTGCGCGATCGCCTTGGGAAAGGTCTCGTGGTGCCGCGCCCTCAGCGACGTCTCCTGCCGGAAGTGCGCCACGAACGCCGTCCGACCGCCAGGGAGGGGGCGGAGCAGCGCCTCCTCCTGGAAGGTCTCGGGCCTGGACTCGCCCGCCGCGCCCGCCGACGCCGCGAGCAAAGCGACGAGGAAGGCGAGGAGCATGGCGCGGGCGACGCGCCTCGAATCCATGTCGGTGCGCGCGCGCGTGCCACAGTCTGTGCCACGCATGGGACGATCTATCAGATTTATTTCAGATTTATTTTATCACCGCGGATTCGATTCCCCCATCACTGGGTGTACACCGCGTCGACATCTTCAAGCTCCAACAGCTTGTCCACCAGCCCGTCGTTCACCTCACGCTGTTCGTCAGTCACGTCAACCTCCGCCAGCGGGATCATCTTCAGCGCGGTCTCGTCGGGGTTTATCGCGTACCCGGCGTCGCCGAGCGCTTTTTGGCACTGCATGAAGTTCTCGAACTCGGTGAAGATCGTGAACCCGTCTTCGCCATCCTCCCGCGGGACGACGTCGTCGCCGCCGTTCTCGCACGCAACCTCGAACACCGCCTCCTCGTCGCCGTTGTCGCAGTCGATGGTGATGACCCCTTTGCGTTCAAAGTTGAAGAGCACGGATCCGATCTCGGCAACCTTGCCGCCGTTTTTGTTGATGACGGTCTTGGTCTCCGCCGCCGCGCGGTTGACATTGTCGGACAGGACCTCGATGACGATGCCGACGCCGCCTTCGCCGTAGGCTTCGTACGTGAGCTCCATGTAGTCCGCCTGCTTCCCGTCCGTCGCGCGTTTGATGTTGCGCTCCACCAGTTCTCGCGGCACGGAGAGGCGCGCGGCGTCGTCCAGAACCTTTTTCAGCTGGACGTTGGACACGGGATCTGCTCCGCCGCCTTCCTTCACCGCGGCGACGATCATCTTGCCGTACTTGCCGTACAGCTTGGTTCGCTTGGCTTCGCCCTTTTGCTTCTTCGCCGCGACTTTCGCAGCCTTGCGCCCCATGCACACGGGCGCGCAGTGAAGGTGTCGGGGCTGGCCGGGATGGGATAAGTTTGCGGTGCGAGTGGTTCGGGCGCTGACGCGCGCGAGGGCGTGCGACGCGCGGAACGCGAGCGATCCGACGGAGCACGTGGCGGTGAACGCGGACATGGTGACGCGCCGGGAGAGTGCGGGGGTTGGGCTTTGTGCCCTAGGCCGTGCCTCGTGTTGTGACGCCCTATCCATTTTATCAGGTCATCACGTGGCCAAAACCCTCAACCCTTGACTTTCGTGCACTTTTTCAGACGGGGGCGGCACTCATGACCGCGCACGCCGCTGGGGTGCTGTGCCTCGCCGGGCGCGGGACCCCGCCGTCATCGCGGGGACGGGGTCGTACTCCTGGTCGCGGGGGACGCGGCGCGGGTGCCCGCGGACGGGGCGGGGAAGCGCCGGCGCCGGTGGTTGGTTGGGGCGAGCGCATCGCGCGGGGCGAGGAAGAATCCGATGGGATCCCCGGGTACCGAGCTCGA
>JGI24913J38484_101119_pt1 | contig 40138 bp, 28 predicted proteins | sample LinPfosmplate1_FD_38484 | JGI IMG/M metagenome (IMG submission 38484)
CGAGCTCGGTACCCGGGGATCCCACTTGAACATGCCGAATCCCGGTGATTGACACGACGTCCGACGGGTTTTCCAACCACTCGAAATCTGTTCCTAAATGTTGTTCCAAGTACGCCTCAATGTCTTTGTCTGTTTTCAGTGGGCTGGAATCGGATGTCCACAAAACCAGGTGGTTTGATCCAAAAACATCTTCGTATGGAAAGCGGTTAGGAAGAAGAAAAGTGTGGTTCTCCTTCAAAAAACATTTGATTATCTCTTGGAATTCTTCGAATTTGGGTGTTTTTCTGTGGGCGTCATACTTTTCCTGAACACCGCTGGCCCTAACAAGTGTGTTTGGGTCTCTTGTGGAACGGCGGCGGGTCTCCATTGTTCGTCGTCTGTCGTTGATCACAATGGTCCAAAGGAAAAAACAAATTGTCGTTGGACCGCAGTAAAAAAATGTGAATATTTTTTGAGCACGGTTTTATTCCCCCCAGACTTTCAAAGAAAGAGTTGCCCCCTCCTCATGTCTGGGGTACATGCCAAAAATGCAAACTCTGTCCGTCACATTGTTGAGCCACATCATTTGAAAACTAAAGATGATGTGTTTGTTGCTGAACAGTTGTCGAAACATCCGTTCCATGGTGTGGCTGATCGTATCGTTGGTTGCTCATCGTTTTGTCCAAATGAGAGTTCCATCCACAAAGAACTGTCTGCGGTTGTGGCATCATCATCATCGTCCGGTGTTGTGGGCTACGCGCAGCGTTTCATGCGCGTGTACGGTCAATGCGCCGGACCCACAGAAATAACCACAGACTGGGATGTTCCGCTCCCCAGGGAGGGTGACGTCTGGAACGGATTCAAACTGTCCAACAGAGGGGCACAAGCCAATTTGCTGGGGGTGTCGTTGGTGTCCACAAGGACAGACAAAAAACTCCTGACATGCCGTGACTTTCATGTAGATCCACACACGTCTGTCACCAGAATGTTCAACAGGCCTCTTTTTGTGGGAACATTCAGAACCATGGATGTGTCTGTCCGGTTCCATTTTCCAAAAGGGTTTCAACCCCCAGACACGGGTCACGGAATTGACATGGTTGTGGGGAAACTGTCTGACACGAGGCTTCCCTTGTTGGCCATGGAAGATGCAACATCTGTCTCTGAAAACATTGCCTTGAGCAAACATAACCCAGTGTATTTTGGGAATTTTGGGACAGGTGTATGCGCCGTTCATGCAGATGAAAATGTGGTTCTGCTCATCCGGGAGCCACCCCAAGAAACCCCCCCCTTCGTGAACGAAGAAAAAGCGGGCCAGAGCGAACTCATGCGCGTCATCTTGGGCATCGATGGCGTCTCTCCGCCCAAGAACAACGCCAAAATTACAACAATGGACGCCTTCATGTGTCCCCCTGAAGACGACATTGTGGAAGTTCCCCCCATGGAAGAAGAAGGAAGCAGCCCCCCCATGGAAGAAGAAGGAAGCAGCCCCCCCATGGAAGAAGAAGGAAGCAGCCCCCCCATGGATAAAAAAGACGACAGCACAGACATGAAAATTGAGGGAAAGGACGGGGACGTTTCATGGATTGTTGTGGAAGAAGGCGGGGAAGAGTTGGTTTATGCCATTTCGAATGACGCTCTTTTTCCCCCCAAGTAAAGATCTTAGAATTAGTGGGACGACCCCATAGACAGACTGGAAGGGACCGGGGGAAGCAGGAGAGAGATATGCGGAGAAACCATACAAATGAAATGATTTGTTTCTTGGAAAATCTCTCTCTTTTGTGAGTGGTTCTGCATTTGAAGAGCAAAACTAACTACTGCAAAAATTAACAATGATGATGATCCCATGAATATGAAATCTAGGGGCGGGGCAAGGGGTAGTTGTGTGAATTCCATTCATTTTGGACCCACATACTCTTCACTCATACTTAAAAAGCGATAATACACACATCCCACCATCGCCAGTCTGACCAACAAACTCGTGGGAAAGCCTGTGGGCATCACCAGAGTATGAATATGTGGTCTGCGTGTGTAACATGTAGGGATGCAAGAAGGGGGGCCAGGTCAACTCTCCCATGTCAGTGAGGCCAGTCGAACGGGTGACCCATTTTCGGATACTGTCGAGTTTTTCTCCTGTGACTGGCCCTTCTTTCACTTTGATGATGTGGTGCGGTGCCGTTCCATTATGCCTATCGGCTCCATTTAACATACACCCCCATGTCTTCATAATTTTCGCGTGGTTTCCTTGAAACAATCCCTTAGATTATCCATTAGATTGTAAAAAACACCCAGGGTTTGAATAATCGCCACACATTGGGGGTCATGTCATGTAGGGCACCAGCCTTGGAATTGATGTTGTGTGTGTGCTCGGTATTAGGAACTTTCATCACTATCGTCCACCGATGACGACGGTGAACTCCCGCAACTTTCTGATTCAGACCAGATACGGTAATTATTTGTTTCGATGACCTTGTAAATAATTTGTCGATCACTGATGGACGCGTCTATGTCTGATTCGCACAGTTTGATAATATCATCCAAGGTGCTCCGTTCATCGGGGTCCATGCACATGGTCATTTTGCTCAATGCAGTTGCGAAAGGGGAAATCCTGCTTTGAAATGCCCTGAACCGATTGCGGGCACCCGTTATGTTGCGTTTGTGAAGACTGTCGGCGGGAAACCTCTCTATCCCCTTTTTGCCTGTCTGCGTGCCATAATAGGAGGAGGAAGATACACTCCTGTAAAACTTATCATACAGACTGTCCATTTTGCAGGTATGTTTTTCTAAATCCAGAACTTCTTCCACTTTCTGCATTTTACACCCTTGTTTTCCCCATATTTCCTTGAATGCATCATCATTATTGTGGCGTGTTGTCTCTAATCTTTCGAAATCAAACAAGGCACAGCAGTGCTCCTGTATATTTCCCAAGACCCACGGGTACCCCATGTAGTAAATCCCCATGACCGTTGCCCCAATGGACCATATATCTGCAGTCATCATGTTATATGTTTCCGAATCAAAACACCCCTCTGGGGCTCTGTAAGGAAGGGTGCAATGTTCTGATGTGTGTTCGGGATGCGCCAGTCTAGGATCCACTGAAGGGTGGCTGTCTGCGTTTAGGGAAACTGAAGGATATGGTGGTCTTGTGGTGGGACGCACTGACCCAAAGTCACAAACCTTGATGGGCGGCGGGGAGTCTGGATCCCACTGTATGTGGCCAACAAGAATATTTGGTGTTTTTATGTCCCTATGAACAAGCCCCATACCATGCATATGTTTGATGGCACTGCAAACCGCGCGTGTGATGGGCTTTATCCATTTCTCTGCCCAACTGCAAGCATAGTCCTCCCCTTCACTTACCACGTGTTTTTGCATGTAATCAAACAGATTGAGTTCCATGAGTGGCATGACGAGTTTAATTCGATTGCATGATGAAGAAATGCTCATGTGTGTGGTGGACATAATATGGGGATGGGGAAAGTTGCCGAAATGAGCGGCGGTGGCGATTTCCCTGAGTTGGTGTTTTTCAAGAGAATGACGGATTTCGTTGAATTGTTTGAATGCCACTATCTTGTCATTGACTTTCCCTTTGTAGACCCTGCCGTAGGTGCCACTCCCCAGATATGTGGTTTTATTTCGGAGGTTTGGAATGCCACAGACCAGCGTGTCTTTGACAAACGAGATTTTCTGGTGGTTTGTGTCATGATGTGTGGTGTCAGGTGTTGGTGCTGTGCCATGCTGTGTGTCATGCTGTGTGTCGGATGTTGGTGTTGTGTCATGCTGTGTGTCGGATGTTGGTGTTGTGTCATGCTGTGTGTCGGATGTTGGTGTTGTGTCATGCTGTGCATCCGACAAAAGAGAGTTTGCATGTCTGTTGTCTGGGACCTTCTGTATGGTGAGTTCAAGACATGGGATGAGTTTGGGAGCAATATCCTTCCAAAATCTCTCGGTCAAGGTTTTTCGATTCACCATACCCCTCACCAATTCCAGTTGTGATAAAGACAGAACAGCATTTGTGTCGGATGGGTGAGCGTCAACCCTGTAAATACATTCAGTAACGGCAATAGCATCGTGGGGCCACGATTTGAAGACAGCCGCTATTTTTTGTTCATCCAAGCCTTCATAGTTGTCTTTGTGAAACAAGTGTGCCAACTGGAACGAGGCAATTTTGTCCCAAATCGGCGGAAATGTCATTTTGATGTGACATTTCCTGTGCACACAACTTGGGTCAATCACGTTCCTAGAGCACCCAAACGGCTCCTCGCTGGCCCAGAGAGATCCACCAAGTACCTCTATAATGTGGGACAACATTGTCAAGATTTGTTTTGTGGTGTAAGTGTTATCACATATGTATACACAGAAATCCATCCCCAGAGGGTACATGGAGTACAATTCTGAAGATATATATGCACATGATATTCCCACCAGTTGTAAAAACTGTCTTTCAACACCTTTTGTTTTTCGCAAGTATGCACACAAAAGTTGAACAATGTGCGACAACAAACACGGGGATGTTTTGGAGATAACTTCTGTTATCCAATCAATTAGGATTGCCCACATTTTTGGATTTACACATGGGTGGTTAATCCACAGAGAGTCCCAATCCGCAACTTCCTCTAGTACCTTTGGTGTGGGTGAGTCTGACATGTGATCTGTCAGTTGCTGGCAATACACCCTTCGCTTGTGATTCAACAGCGAACCAACATAAAAATTTAAATGTACTGGGATTCGCAAAATTATTTTGGACCCAACAGTAGACAGAACAGCCCAGGACGAGCCACTTGCTGTTTTACATGGACCAAACGGAAAATCAGGATTTGATTTTTTCCGAAAGTGATGGGGTCGGCGACACCACAGACGAAAACACGGTGGGCGACACCACAGACGAAAACACTGCAAATAGTGCTGTTGTCATAGACCCCCCCCCTGCGATTGGAGAAGATTTTGACACCAACAGGAAAGAACCTGATTCACCAAGAAAATTGAATATTTCTAACCGGTTCCGCCAAAAATTGGAATCTATATTCGCGGGAAAAATAGACCAGGGGGGGAAACCTCCCCCACCTCACCCCAGTGGGACTGGAATGGCCCACGGTAGTGGCCCCCCTCCACCACCTCCTCCACCACCCTTGCCAGGGCATGCAGGACCCCCACTTCCACATGGCCACGGACCCCAAAACTACCCGTTAGGGGGGAACCAACACAACACAGGGAACCACCAACACAACACAGGAAACCACCAACACAACACAGGAAACCACCAACACAACACAGGAAACCAACACAACACAGGAAACCAACACAACACAGGAAACCAACACAACACAGTCCCTTCCGGTGCGGCAGTTTCCATGTCCAACGAAGCATTTCAAACCATCCTTAGCATGGCCATCAACAACCAAGTAGAAAAAGAACTGCACAACATCACGGGTGGAAATAATCACTCCAAAAAACGACAACCTAGAAACAAAAAAACCCCACAAAACCCTGTCTCGAAAACCGAGAGACATCACATCATGGGAGTCGTCGCTGAAGGTAATGGCGTTGACAACACCATGGAAGCCGTTGTGCAACACACGACTCCCGTGTCAGGCGACAAACAGAGGAGCGAACGCTTGTCAACATGTTCATCGACATGTTCGTTGTCGCCAAGATCCTCTCCCAAAACTCCTCCAGATTGGGTGTGCGCACCGCCCAAGGAATCCCCTTCACGCACACCTCCCGTTCTCATAGACAAAGAAGGGCTTCCGAGTGCTGTTGAAGCCACCCGAAACTATGTGCGCGGCCAGGGCAAAAAAAGAAAAGACATTCGGACGACCGTCTCTGAGTTGTCTGACACCCTGGCTTCAAAGATTCCACACGGGTGGTCGGAAGAAACAAAAAATTGGACCAAGTGGTTGAAGAACTACACGAACACAAAAGATAGGCTGCACGGTTTGTGGAACGGTGGGCGTTCTTTTTCCAATATTATCCCATCTTTCTTGCTCTCTCCCTCCCCCCCTCCCACGCCACCATCCACCGCCGCTCTTCTCCCCAAAACTCCCCCGTCTGCGTCATCCGAACCGGGAATGGTTCACCTCGTGGGGGGACTCGTTGGGACTCCTGTGGGTGGGGGACTCGTTGGGACTCCTGTGGGTGAGGGACTCGTTGGGACTCCTGTGGGTGGGGGAGTCCTGCCTGTTGAAGGCGACGACAACGATTGTTCAAACGGACAGGTAAACACACCATCCACAACAGGGGGTACGTCAGACGAAATGGAATCTTTGGAACTCCACGGTGACGAAGACAGTGACGGTCAAGACATTTTCGGCGACACTGGGCAACAATTGTTTGATGATGATAACAACAGCACGGATAGCAACAGCACCGGTAACAACAGCACGGGTCAATAACCCCCTCCCCCGAACCTTTCCTTTATTGTTGTCGCCGCATGTGTGGTGGATTTGTTGAACTGGAATTTTTCATGGTGGTGGTGAAATTTGGGTTGTGGTTACCGCCTAAGCAAGTGTTTTGACGACCACTGCTGAGCACGGGACACACAACCCATGCCGTCACTCCAATAAAAACTCTTACCCAATTACAAGAGTTTTGCCAAGAGAGTATTCCTTCATGGCATTCCCGTTTGATCACGGTTTTAGCCAGAGGGTGATCAAGTCTGGCGATGAAAGTGACTTTCACCAGGAAGAAATTGAGGAAATCATCCCAGCCATCAAACCAAATAACCAGCGTTTTTTTCAGTACTTGGACCGGGAAATGGTGTCGTCTTCCAGACATCAGTACCCATTTCTGGCGAAATCAGACTATGTCAAGATTTACGAAAGCCTGAAAACTGGGTATGAAATAGGTGGTACTTTCAAGTTGGGTGATGAACACAAAGACCTGCGCATTGAACACATGTCTGACGGGAGATCCAATTCGGTAGATGTCCCCCTGTCAAGGTACGAATTTCACACTCATCCCGCGGGGTGTCCCTCCAAGGCTCACAATTGCGCCCTGGGGACCCCCAGCATCAAAGACATGGAAAACATCCTTGAGAGATCTTCCAAGGGAAACGAAATTCACTCCATTTTCGCGAGGGATGGTGTGTTCGTCGTCAAAGTCAAACGTGGACCAAACTTCAAAAAGAAGAGTTTTGGCCAGGCCGTCCTCGGAGACCTGCGCAAGGTCCAAAACGATTTCACGTTTTCTTCCATGACCTACAAAGAGTTTCGCGGTGCTTGGATGGACCGAGTGGGACGAGGGGATGTTTTTGAGGTGGACCTGTTTCCGTTGGGTGTCGGCGTCTACTTCAAGCCTCCCACCCAGATGCTGTAGGCGGGCCTCACATATCCCAGTGTTCCGTGGCGGCAGTAAATTATGTGGTCCATAATGAATTATGGTGTACGCACGCAAAGGATTGTTTATTGGCGCCAATGTGCGCTTCATTGCAGACTTGTGTCGTTGTCCATCATCTGAGACAGTTTTTTGGTAATGACAGAGTTTAGATCAGCGGAGGGGGCGGTTTGTTGTTGTTGCATGGAGTTGGGTTGAGGCCCAGATGGTGCCCACGGCCCCCTGGGTGAATACGCCACTTGGTCCAACGCAGACCTGTGGAAATGATCGCTGGCTTGAAGCAAGTCGTTTTGTGCCCTAAAGGCAAACAACGACCGGTCCTTTTCTATGAGTTGGCGTTTGAGTTCAGCCACTTCGTCTTCCAAGTCGCGTCTGTTTGATTCGATGCGAATGGCGACCACCAGCACCAATAAAACGCTCAATACACAGAGACCAATGACAACAAAGTCTGGGTTTTTGGACAGACCAGAAAAACTCATGGGGTCTGTGTTGGGGGGGGAAACAAACATGCCGTCGGTGTTGATATTTCCGTCCATTGGGGGTGGGGTGTATGCACACACAAAAGTCAACACACACTTATTTATTAGATAAAGGGAAAGAATTTTTCTTGAAACAAAAATTTATTGGCAAGTTTTTCAAAAACACACTCTCATTCATCATCGCCGCTGCCGTAGTCACTGTCTTCGCTTCCCATACCCATGTCCATGTCCAGCGTAATGCGTTTGTGGACCTTGGAGGAAGACGCGGTGACGTTCTTACGAATACCTGTCGTTGAGACAGTTGGAGCCTTTTGGGGTGTGGTGCTCTTCTTGGGCGTGACAGTCTTTGCCGCCTTTTTGGCGACTTTTTGGGCCATGGCCTGAGAAACGTTTTCAGATGAGGACCCCTTGCGTGCCCGTTTGGTGGTTTTGGGGGCGCCCTTGGTGGTGGGGCGTTTTCGTTTCTTGCCTGCTGCTCCTCCATCGTCATCATCATCGTCTGGCATGCCGAAAATGGCGTCGTCCCAGTCAATGCTGTGTTGTTTCATGGCGTCTTCGAGTTCGTCCAAGTCGTCCAGCCACAGTTGGGTTTCGGTGGTGGCTTTGAGAGAGGCGATCTCTGTGCGGATTTCGTCCACCTTTTTCTTGATTTCGTCCACCTTTTCCTTGGTCATCCACCGCATGGACATGTCCACAAGATAACTGAAACTTGGGGTCCCCCCCCCAGACGAGTCTGACAATTTGTCAAACTTGTGTTTCTCAAGTTGTGAAATGAGGGTGGCGATGGGGACATTGCGGAGTTCCAACTTTCCCCCGACCACCATGAGAATGAAGCGGGCTTGGTTGGACAACTTGGTGTCTTTGGTCTGCAGTAGGTCCAAGATGTGTGCCTTGCGTTTGGCATACATTTGCATGCGGAAGGGCGCGTAGTCGGCCACAATGGAAGCCAAGTCATCGTAGTGTTGGATGCGGCCGTCTTCATCAAAATAGTTGATGTTGCTGGTGTGATATGTTGTGGAAAGATCCAGTTCCTTGACGATGTCAACTTTGGCCAGACGGGCAGGATCGCATCCCAAGTAAAAATCCATAATGGCCTCTGTGGAGTTACTGTCGTCGATCTCATGAATGAAATGGGAGGCATCATTGTCGTCCCGGCCCTCGATGAGGTGAGACTGGACCTTCTCTAAGAAGGCAGACTTGGACATGCCCGGAGGGAGTTCAGTGATGTGCAGGACACCCCCATCCTCCTCGGTGCAAACTCCACGAGCCTCGTAGGAAGTTTCGGTGAGCGCGGTGACGGTCCCATTGAACCCCCTAAACCACGGGACAAGGCCGTTCCAGTCTGGGTTTTTCTTGAGGATCTCCTTCCGTGTGCAACGCAGGATCTCCTCTGGGTTGTAGGGAGGCATGGTGCACGACCAACCCGTTCCGATTGCCGCTGAAGAGCCATTCACCAAAGCAAACGGTATGACTGGAGCGTAACAAACTGGTTCCACCGTTTTGCCGTCATCCACTACGTAGTCCAGCACGGCATCGTCTTCCTCCTTGAAGATGGCGCGGGCCACGGGTTCGGTGCGGGTGAACAAGTAACGGGGGTCGGCGTGATTATCCCTAGGGAACAAACGTGTCCCAAATTGCCCGGAGGGCACAAGCAAATTCATATTGTTGGATCCCGTCTGGTTTTGTGCCATGTGCACCAAAGAGCCTTCCATGCTCTTGGGTCCGTGATGGTAGGCCGTTTTCCCCCCGATGATGCCCGCGAGGTCTGCCACTTTGCGGTCTTGGGTGACCTTTTCGTGAAACATTCCATAGAGCCCTTTTCTTTGGACTTCCTTGAAGCCATCCAAGACTCCCGGGATCATCCGTTTGCAGTTGGCTTTGGCATGGTGCGCCACCTCACCCTTGAAAAATTCAGCGAAACTAACCTTGTCTTGTGAGTAATCCAAGTGGTACCCCGGGTCGTATTCTTGGCTCATGTAATCCTTTCGTTTGTCTGAGGATGTGCCAAAAAACGTGCCCACAACCTCCGCGTCTTGGTCGCCCTCTCTGGAGACAGTGATGACATGGTCGTCCATTTTGGAAAAATATTGTTTGGCTTCCTTGTTTGTGGAAGTGCCCAAGCCCTTGTAAAACTTGATGTCCCAGCGATTCTTGTTGGTGAAGTCTGGGGTGGCGGCCGCCCACGCGTCATAGTCGGTCATGTTGAAAAACGAGTGCACAGCCTTGGAGCGGGTGTCGCGGGCTTTGACGACCGGCGTGGCAAACCTTTTGATGAACGTGGGGTGGATCCTGAGGAGGCTGGGCCAGAGAGTCTCAAACAGCGCTATGATGAGACCCGCGATGTGAGAGCCGTCTGGATCCTGGTCTGCAAAGATGATCACATGCTTGTAACGGAGACTGTCTGTGGATGTGTAAAACTTGCCCACCTCCAAGCCAATGATTTGGACGATGGATTTGACTTCCTCGTTGCTCAAGACTGCGGTGGGTTGGTTCTTAATGGCGTTGATCATCTTGCCCCTGATGGGGAAAATCCCAAAGTTTTCCTTCCCAACGGTTGAGACCCCGGCATCTGCCAGACCTTTTGCAGAATCACCTTCTGTGATGATCAGGGAACACGTTTTGCCCTTTTTCCCGGCATTGGAAGCATCATCAAGTTTTTGCAAGGCAGACAATTTCTTTTTGGATTTTTTGGAGACATCTGCAAGGCCCTTGTTTTCGAAAGCGTCTGCAACAGCGTCCGGAATGCCTGTCCTGACGATGGAAGAGGCGCACGTCTTGCTCATGGCATACCTGTAACCGAGGTCTGACATGGTGGACCCCAGGACGTCCTTTGTTTGTGACATGAATGTGGGTTTGTCCACCAGACAGCGCATCAGGAGGACCATGTTTTTGCGGATCATGTCAGACGGGATGGTCTTGTTTTTTTGGGCCTTGTCCTTGATTTTGCGTTTGACAGACATCGTGACCCGATCAAAGATGGCCTTTTCGATTTGTTTGATGTGCTGCCCGCTGCTGCATCGAATTCCGTTGACAAAACCAGCACACTGAAATCCGCCCGAACTGGATTTGGCCAGCACATATTCGCAGCGGACCACCTTGTCCTTGTCCACCACGATGTCCGTCGCCCTGGGAACCGCCACACGGTCTGAGCCAATCACAAGGTTGGTCCAGTCCTGAAATGTCTTGATGGGCACGACGGAGCCGTTCCAGTGAACCCTGATGTTTTTGGAGGTGGTCCCGGCAATGTCGTACACGCGGGTTTTGAACAACCGGTAGATGGTGTCGTCCATGCCGCTCATCTTGAACAGGGAGTAGTCTGGGGTAAACGTGCACTTGACGTAGCCCTTTTTTTGGGAGAAACTGCGGATCTTTGGCTTGGTGCGGTTCCCAAGATTGTTCGTGTAGGTCTGTTGGAACTTCTGGTGGTTGACCGGATCCCCCACCTCAACCTCAAATGAAGCGCTCATCACATTTGTTGCTGTGGCGCCAATGCCGTTACGACCACCCGCATATCTGGGGCGGCTCACATCATCATCAAAGTTTTCTCCTGCGCGGAATTCTGAAAACACAACCTCAGGGACATATTTTTTCTCCCCGCTGTGAACCACAACAGGGATGCCCAAGCCGTCGTTTTTGATGACGATGGTCCCAGACGCCTGGTCAACATCCACCCAGATGTTTTTGAAATCCTCGTCCTCGTACTGGCGGTCAGCCGCGTTGGTGATAATTTCGTCAACAGCCTTGAGCAGCGCCGGTGCAAACGTAAGTTTTTCAAACACCAAGCGCTCGTTGAGAACCTTTCTTTTTTTTGGTTTAGAACCGCCCTCACTCTCTTTGGTGGTGGAACCGTTTGCTTCGTCGTCTGGGTCGTCGTCGTCGTCGTCTGAAGCGTCCGAACTCTCTTCAACATTGTCGTCCAGCGGGGCAACCAGCCGAACCTCGGTAGTTTTGTCTGCAAGACCGTCTGAAATAGTCCCATTATCCTGAAGTGTTCGCACAATCAGGCCCACAGATTCCAACATGTTGAATGTCCCCACATAAGTATCTGGGCGCTTCAAAAGATGCTCACGGTCGGTGAGTTTTTGGTATTTTTCTTCAACACTCTTCTTTTTACCCCCTTTTTTGACAGGGACATCCACAACATCCCCCAGGTCAATGTCGTCCATCAGGGCACCATCCCCATATTCACCACTATCTGACTCATCATCGTCTGTGGAAGGTTCGGGCTCTTCTTCCTTTTTGGCCCTCTTTCGAGGTGTGGCAGTGGCCTTCTTGGTGGTGGGAGTTTTTGTTTTCCGTGGTGTGGTAGCCTTTTTAGTTGTGGCCTTCTTGGCGGTGGGAGTTTTTGTTTTCCGTGGCACAGTGCTGGCCTTCTTGGTGGCGGCCTTTTTGGTGGTGGGCGTTTTCTTGGGAATTACCGTAAAGTCTCCCTCATCATCGTCGTCGTCAACCGAAGTCTCCCGCTTTCTTCCGGCGGTGGATGCAGCAGGCATAGCGTGTGTGTGTGTGTGTGTGTGATTTCCTTCCGAGAACTCACAAAGTTACGACAGCAGGAGACCTTGTCAGAAACTGCGGTGCGGGTTTATATTGTGGGTCAGTGTGACGCTTTGGTTATTTTTAGGGTGGTCTGTGGATGGAATAATTCCAGGGATGAATGTTTACCGATCCGTGCCAATCCATGCATACAAATGTTGCGTCTCCCCAACTCTTTATTCGTACACTGTCGTCAACCCATAACACCACATGGCTGACCAAATCATCAACGCTGTGTGGGAACACATGGACTCATCCAAACATCCGCAAGACAACGCCGCCCTGGGTGGTGACGCATCTCCTGCCAACGATACAGAATCCCCTTCTACTACTACTACTACTACTACTACTGCCCTCACATGGCCATGCGATCCAAAAGTCCCTCTGTTTGGCCACTCAGATGAGTTTGCCAGCAAGTTTTTGTTTTTTGCAGAACAGGGCATGATCCCCCACAGTCTCAGCGTCTTTGGGAAATCCGTGGAACAACACAGTGTGCAGTATGTCGATGCCTTGTGCACAGACACCCGGAAGGAAATTGTGGCTGGCCGGACACCCTGTGTGCAAGGGTCTGTCGTGATCTTTAAGGATGGTGGTGGTGACCTATACTTTGTTCAGAAAGAGGGCGAACCAGAGCCACTTGTTTGCATCCGACCCACAGCAAGCGGAAGACCCATGATCCAGACGGTCGCAGACGGTTCGGTTGATGGAAGTTCAAGAACCCTTTTGGAAGGTCTGTCTGAGATTTTCACGTTTTACAGGATTTCTGCTGTCGTCAAGTTTGAAACCGAGTGCCCTGTGTGTGCCAAAGCGTTCAACTCTGCAGAAAATCAACGCCAAACACTTTCGTGCTCCCACGAGTTGTGCCTAGAGTGTCGCATCCGTGTGATTGATGTCCAACATGACCCTTGCCCGACGTGCAGAGGCGCCCAAGGAAATCCTGTTGCAGCAGCGACAACACTTTCTGCGCCTCTCAGAGACGTTGTGTGTGTCAAGGCGAAACCACACCATGGGATTGAGGAGGCGGGAACCGATTTTTTTGTTCGCCTGGCATTTCCCGCTCCACCCCGAGGACCGTCTGTCAGACCGTCGCGCCCTGCTCTCAAAATTGCTTTGGCGGTCGACACATCTGGATCTATGAGGGGTCGTCGCATCGAAAGTGCGCAGGCCGCTTTGATCCACACAATCACATGGGCTGCCCAACATGGCAACGTCCACATGCGGATCGTTTCGTTCAACTGTACCGCCCAACTCCTCATTGACAAACCCGTGAATGTGGACACTCTGGAGGAGTTCAACAAAATTGCCACGGGGCTTTGCACCGGCGGTGGGACCGATGTTTATGCGGGTTTTGATGCGTGCATCAAACCAGGGTACCACATCATCATCTTTTCAGACGGGGACTGTTTCGGGGCAGACACAAGAATCCAAGAACGTGTGACTCAAATGGAACGCAACAAAGACCCCATGGAGGCTGTGGTGTTCTCTGCAGGAATCTCGGCCGAACACAACGCCTCTCTCATGGGCGGGATTGCCAAAGTGTGTGGGGACACTGGGCAGTATTTCTTCATCAACGACTCTCTCGAGGAACGCAACCAAGAACGCGAAGGGCTTGAGGAAGGGTGCCTCCCAACCATGCACTCGACACAGGAAGTTTTGGAGGAGTTTGTTAAGTCCGTGGATTCTGTGGTGGCGTCTGCGTGCGCGTGTTATGTGGATGGCTTGGGGGAGTTTGAAATTTTGGGGGGTCAGGGAGAACTTGACAAGGATCTCAACAGACTCACCATCCACTTGGGCTCTTTGACAAATCGCCGAACGGTGTGCATCAAGGTTAGGGCACCAAAAGGGATCCCACACAAATCGGGTCCTGTTGTGAGTGTGTCAGTGACCGGGAAGGTTGTGGGTTCGTCGACCCTCACGGGTGTTTCCAGACAAATCAACGTCGAATTCGGACCCGATGCTGGGGAACCTGACATGGAAGTGAGCGAGTCTGCGGCCATCATGATAGCCCTCGAAGAACAAGCCAAAATTATGGCAGCACAAGGAGAGGAACGCCGACGCCTGGCAGACCAAGCAGCCACACGAATGGTCACAGAGACAGGCCGGAGCGACACCAATCAAGTGAGGTCCTTGCGAAATTATTCGATGGTAGAGCCATCCTCCTCTGGGGGGGATATCTCGCGGACCGCATCGGCGTCCAATCATCGCTCTGAGGCGATGTTTTCGCGCATTCGGGGTCAATCAAATGTGTGATGTGGGGGCAGGACACTAGTGTAGAATTTTTGAATGGGTGTATTTGAAACATCTCGTGCGTGAAATAAATATTTATTTAGTACCCCCCGCGTCCGTCATCCACACCCACGCATACCCATCACACCCACTCATATTCTTCACACCCACGCATACCCATCACACCCACTCATATTCTTCACACCCACGCATACCCATCACACCCACGCTTCTGTCTGTTGTTGTTCTTCGTCCGAGTAATCATCAACCACAATAATGTCGTCTTCTGTTGTAGATTTTTTTGCTGATTGGTCATCTCCTTGTGTGTGTCGTTGTTTTTCAACCGAGCCTCGAATGTGTGTGTCCATCCGCGAATCCAAATAATTCCGGCATTTCTTTTCCAAAGTTTTCATCAGTTGTTCGTTGATGGCCTCAGTTGCCAATAATTCAATTTGAATGTTTTCAATCATCTTTGCATGGTCATGATTGGACTTTTTTGATTCTTGGCACTCTTGCTCCAATTTTTCCACGCAGGCAGACAAAAATTGATTCTGGTCTTGTAAAGTATTGACATCACTTCTTAGTCTGTCATTTTCTGTAACAACCGCATCTGTTTTGGCTTCTAAAACCCTGAGTCTGGCGTTTTCCCTAACGATGGCGTCTGTTTTGACTTCTAAAATCCTGAGTCTGACAACGGACCTTTCAAATTCGTTTGCGAATTTGTCTCTCAAATAATTTACATCGTCCTCGATCTTTTGGATGTGGTGGGACGTGGCAGCAACGACAGGGCCAGCCGGGACAACGGCGGAGGGCGCGGTTGTGGATGCCACCCACGATTCAAAATCATCTGCGTCGCCCCCCACACATGTGACAGGATTGTCAGAGTCAAACATGTATAATTTTGCAGGACAATCACCATCTAAAATGACCCAAGGACCGTCTCCATCATCGTTGTTATGACTGGATGCCATGAGGGATAACCACTCTTGGCGGTGTCCGGTCTGGGATGTCCCATAAATGTCATAGGCCATCTGAGTGGTTGATTGTGCCATCCCGGTTGGGTCCATGATAAAGTGAGTCACAAAAGTCCTCAGGTGACTGGGGATCATGTTGGGGGCCTGTCCGACAACAATGAAACAACAGTTGGGGGATGAGACCGCAGACACAAACGGATGTTTTTGAAACTCTGTTGGGCGGGTCCGAATGATTTCATCAACAACAATGCAGTGCTGAACAGACTTGTTTTTTGTTGCCATTTCACACACATGTTGGAGTTTGTCAAGAGAATTGAGTTTCCATGAGATGCGTGAAAACTTTTCTGGGTCAGACGAGAAAACAATCTTGTGTGTGTGTTTGCTCCCCAACGGTCTGCACTCTTCCCAGTGGGTAATCATCGTGTTTACCAGTGCCACATTGTGGTCTGGAGTTTTTCCGCACACGACCACAATCTTGCCACGCCCGGGCACAACAACACCCTTGAGGGGGGGTGGCGCAGGGTCCATATTCCAGTCATTTACCTATCAAGGGATTTTTTTAGGAAATTTGCACGCATGCCATTGTTTCATTGTTTATTTGGGGCGCCGCACACATTCACACCACACCATCCAGACTACATCAATCACACCCACAGACCATGGAAAACATCTTTCTGGCTTCCACAAACCTTTATGGTCTGCGAGCGGCGGGTGCCGTTGGGTGGGGGACAATCCAGTCTAATGCCATCATTTTTGCTGTGATAGCATCATTTTTGATGCACTGGACAGAAACCAAAAAGCATTACATGCCAGGAATCAAAGGGAAATGGGGGATGAAACAAATGGAGGTGTTGTTTTATAGGGCAGATATTGCGGCTGTTGTGATGGTGCCATGCATGGTAATTGCGTCGTTCCCCAAAAATGACATTTGTGGCGTCTGCACGATGCACTATTTGTGGGTGTGCTGTGCGTTGGTCAGTCACGCCATCAGCGGAGCGTTGGGGAGAATCATCCCAGACAGTAAACACATGTATGTTGTGTCGCATACTGTGTGGCACACATCTGTGTTTCATTGCCTGTTTTTGTTGGGAGTGTCTGTTCATTGAACCACTTTCCACTGTCTGTATGGGATCATAGATTTGGGATGATCATCAAACAAAGATGAATGAATGAATGTTGGTGTGTTGGGTTGGTCTGTGTCCAAGTACGCACCCCAAAAAGATAGGCTTGAATTACTGAGGATGTGCCCACCCCGGCACATGCTCATGGCCGCCAAACACACCGCGCGATCTTGGTCCAGTAGGACAACATCCAGCAGTCCTGTGACTTCTTTGAGGCCCTCTTGCACAAACCACTGAGCCTTTTTCATGTTGTCTGAGCAAACAACAATCGTCATGCGATGGGGTGCCTCCTTGCACAGCCTTTTCAACAACCCCACAAACCACTGAGCCTTTGGTTGTGAACGCTGGATGTTGTTGCTGGAGTCTGCGTGGTCTGTGTAAAATCGCAAGTGAACAGACACAAACCTCTCTGGACAGACATCAATTTCCTGAACAGAATTGCGCGCCTGTTCCACAATGTCTGGGGAAAAGGCAAACATCTTGACCAAGACATTTCTTGCCGAGTGCCAATAGCGGGCATTGAAAAAATACCCCGCAATTTGTGTGGATTTGCCAAGCGGATGTGTGGCCAACGCGCCATCCACATCAATATACTGGCCCCCCTCGCCAGTGTCAGACTTTGGTGGCATCCACTGCCAGTCCAAATGAGTCACGCCGTGCGTCCCAGGCACTTCGTGGAGATTTGGAAAAATGCTCCCCAGTGTTCCCCAAGATTCTGTGGATCCATGCCCCCCCCACGGCTTTAAATTCCACGGAGTGTTGGTCCAGTCGGTGAATATAACATCCCTTCCCGATGCCTGGCCAGCGGCGATCGTGGTGGCTGCTTGGAACAGGACATTTCCAAGCCCGTTGATCTGGACACACGACAAAGACCCGGCAGGTACACCAGACCCATCATCAGACCCCTTTCCCATTGGAATACAATCGTCAAATTTTATCAAGTCTTGGACAACAGCATCTTTTGCGGCCTCCTCGCCCCTCTTTTGTAGGCGTTGAAAGATTCCCTTGTGTCTGGCGGCCATATTTGAGGCCTCGGGGTGGGGATTTTTCTCCAAGAGCCGCACCAATGCAGAGTGGGCAGCCAGGTTGGACGAATCCAAGTTTACCACATCCACAAGCATTTGGGTCGCAGACGAGGTTTGTCCAATCTTTTCCAGGGCCCCTGCCCACGCCATGCGGTGGGTGTTTTCGATTTTGCCCCCAAACTGTCTGTAGCGTTCCAACTTTCCAATAAAGTCAGACGGAGACGAAGATGTTCTTGATAAATCCCTCTTGGCTTCTTGGAGGTGTGGGACGGCCACAAATGTTTCCACAAATGGCCCCTTGTCTGATTTTGAAAACCAGTGTGGGGGGGAGATGTGCGCGTAGGGGATCAAAGAGAATGTTCTGCGCTCCCAGTTGTTTGCCCACTGTTTCCACAACGCGCTGCACGAGGGGAACGCCTCCAGAGACTGCAAAAAAAAGTGATGCTCGTTGATCATTTTTTGAGGATCGCGTGTGTTGGAAGATGTGGAGTCGTCATCCATTTGGTTGTAGCAATAAACACAAGTGTCACTGATGACAAATGACCGTATCTGGTTGGAGATGGTCGCCTCCACGACCCCCAGAAACGCTGGATAGTCGTCATAGACGATCATCTTTTCGTCATAGCGAACTGCTCGGGAGCCCTTTTGGTTCACCAAAAGGATCCGACTCGGGGTCCTGATGGCAGACAACCTCAGTGGTGTTTGGAAAGGATTCCCTATGGTTTTGACCATTGTCGGATTTTCCCACAGGTTGCCCGGCGCCATACCAACAGTTTTGAGGTGTGGGGCGTGGACCCCTGCCACGACAGAGTCGTTGCACATGAGGTGCACGACGTCTGGTGCCCTTTCCAGAGTTTTTTCCAGTTGGTGAAATGCTGAGGGGTACAGGGTGTCGTCCCCGTCCACCATGACCAAGTGTGTGTATTTTGGGCCCATGGATTCGAACAGACGAAGCACAGAGTTGTGACCCCTTCCTGGCGTGCCGTTGGACTCTGTTGTGACGACGATGCAGTCTGACAGCCCGGCCCCCCTCAGCGCCGCCCTTACAGTGTCTGCATATCCCTCGGTGAGGGAGTTGACGACGGCGTACACGTGGTAGGGGAGGGAGTGCTGCTGCTGGTTGTATATGCTTTTTGCGCACTGCACGAGGAGGTCCGGCCTTCTGGATGTCAAGAGCCCCACCATAACCCACTGTGGCGGGGCATCAAACAACAGGCGCTTCAGACCGTCCATCTGGGTGGCGGGGGTGTTCTGGGTGGCGATCTCCACGCTCCCCTCGTGGAGGCCCTTTTCGAACGCTTCGGGGTCCTGAGGGTTGTCAAGCGCGGCGACGGACTCGACAAGAAACCTTCTGGGGAGCGTCCCCAGATTTTTCCTTGACACCGGGAGGACAGGGCATTCAAAAGCCATCGCATTCAATGCCAACTCCACGTTTTCGGTCTCGTGCACCACCAAAAACGCTGTCATCAGGAGTTGTTTCCATTCCCCCATGGAGGTTATGGAACCCGTGAACCGGATCTCAACACCGTCGCCGAACGTTTCCAACACACTTCTCACCATTTCGCCCAGAGCATCTTCAAGAGAGTCTTGGACGAGAATGATGGGCTTCCTTTGAGTGGGGTCAAATGTGTAGAAACCATCAAAAGACAGCGGAAGGACGGGCTCGTCATCTATGGAAATCATGTTCACCCGCGTCTCCTCCCGGAGGGGCGGTCCCCCCCACTGAAACACGCGGACACCATGAGAATCAAACGCCCCTCTGGTTTTGGGTGTGGCGTGATTGGCCACAATGGCGATGGTGTGTTGGTTCCACAGGCCCCCTTCTCCCCCCCCCCCTTCTTCTTCCACTAGCGCCCCTATGGATTCTTTGCTCAGTGATTCATAGGGGAACCATGTGGTGCCGCCTTCGCGGGGGGTGCAATCCTCCACGTTGCCAAACCCGTAGATCAAAAAGTTGACCTCTTCACCATCCACCCCCACTGCATGGATGTTGTGATCCAATCGTTCCATGCGGTCCCACGCGAGTGGGCCTTCGTCGGGGTCACACACAAGGAAAACCGTAACTTCCATGGGGGGGACTTTTATTGATCTCTCATCATGTATGACACAAAAAAACACAAAATGCTGGCGGCGGGAAAACACCGCTGAGTTGTCCCAACAGTCTTGGCTTTTTTTTGTCCAAAATCATAAAAGAGAACCCAGTATTGTCATTCATGGGTCCTGTTCATTGGAAGCCGCGTAGAATATTTTTCAGTGGTGGTGGGGTCAGGGGAATGGCCTCTGTGGGGGCATACGCCGCTCTGGCGGACAACGGATTTGCGGACGATTTGGAATTGTTTGGGGGGGCATCTGCTGGATCGGGTCTTGCGGCTCTCTTGGCGTGTGGATACACCGCCAAAGAGTGTAAAGACATCGAAGATTCCACAGACTTTGCGCAGTTTCTGGACGGGGGGCGCATCTCCCGGCAGTTGTGGAACCTGTACTGGTACAACGGCATGAACCCCGGGACGTTTATGCGCAACTTTTTTGATCAAAAAATTGAGGCGAAGATTGGCCACAAGAATGCCACGTTCGCCCAAATGCATGCCAAGACCAAAAAAGAACTTGTTGTTGTCGCCACTTCCTACAAAACCCACAAGCGTTTTGTGTACAGCATCGAAAACACCCCAGACATCCCCATTGCAGACGCTGTCCGCGCAAGTAGTGCGCTTCCACTTGTCTTTACACCCTTCCCCGGACCCGTCGACGAGTCTGGGGAGCCAGACATCCAAGTAGATGGAGGCGTCTGCGACAACTTTCCCATGGACCTCAGTGATGACGTGCGCAAAGATGGTGCGCACCATCTGGACCCATTTGCCTTGGGGATAGACTTGATTATCCCCGAGCCTGACCTAAGTTGGAAATCTGTGAAAAAAGACGGTCTGATCGCTTACATCACAGGGATAGTCAACACATCGATTGATCAGGTGACCACGTTACGATTGCGGCAAGGTGTCGGGACAGACGACAAGCGACGCAAGATCCAAGTGCCAACCTATGATGTGGGCACAGCAGATTTCAAATTAACTCCAGCCCAAAAAAACCTGTTGTACAAGTCTGGATACACTGCGGGGATGAACTTTATCACAGAATAAATTTGCTCATCATATTTTCGTGCCACATTCTACGATCAAAGAGACACCTCACCACCCTCTCTTGCGTGCGTGGTTGTTGTCCCCGCTTCAGTCTGTTCCCAATGTTGTCCCTTTCTTTTTGTGGGCACTTTCTTCTTGTTATCAACCGCTCTCGTTTCGATGCACTGTCTGGCACCAGTTTGGGCAATCACGACTGCACAGAAAAGACATTTCATTTAGAAACCGTGTACGGCGCCTACTTAGATGAACCCCATGTGTGCCCCAATGAGAAGAAGATAAAACGTTTGGAAGATGCGTCGAGAAACGGATGCCTTAGAACCGTCAAGTATTTGGTTTCTCAGGGAGCAGACACACATGAACAAGATAATGCACTGAAATTGGCATCAGGAAATGGTCACTTGAACGTGACCAAGTATTTGGTCTCGAAAGGGGCAGATGTGCATGCACAAGATGGTTATGCGCTGAGATGGGCGTCAGTGGGGGGTCACTTGGACGTGACCAAGTATTTGGTCTCGAAAGGAGCAGACATGCATACACAAGATGGTTATGCGCTGAGATGGGCGTCGGCCTGTGGCCACTTGGACGTGGTCAAGTATTTGGTCTTGAAAGGAGCAGATGTGCATGCACGGGGTAATTTTTCATTGATATTTGCATCAGGGGAGGGTCACTTGGACGTGGTCAAATATTTGGTCTTGGTGGGAGCAGACATACATGCGGATGATGATTATGCACTGAGATCGGCATCAGGGGAGGGTCACTTGGACGTGGTCAAATATTTGGTCTCCCAGGGGGCAGACGTACACACACAATATGATTTTCCATTGACATCCGCATCAAATAATGGTCACTTGGAAGTGGTCAAGTATTTGGTCTTGGTGGGAGCAGACATACATGCAGAAAATGATTATGCACTGAGACAGGCATCAGAAAATGGTCACTTGGAAGTGGTTGAGTATTTGGTCTCCCAGGGAGCAGTCAGTCATACATGCATCACGTGCCAGAAAAAAACCTGTTACACATGTCTGGCTGAATACACCGCAGGGACGAACTTTATCACAGAATAACCGGTCAACATATTTTTTGTCACATTTCAAAGGGACACTTGGGCATACGTTGGAATGAGGTCACACGTGAAGTAAAAAAAGATCACTACACGTATGTTAACATTTATTATCTGGCCCCCCCTGCGTGCGTGGTTGTTGTTTCCACTTCAGTCTGTTTTCAATGTTGTCCCGTTCTTTTTGTGGACACTTCCTTCTTGTTACTCGCCACTACCCCCATTTTGGGGCATTGTTTGGCATTGGCTTGGGTGATTACACAGAAAAAACATTTCATTTAGAAACTGTGTACGACGTCTGTCACGAGAGCAAGACAAAACGTCTGGAAAATGCGTCGATAAATGGATATCTTAGAACGGTCAAGTATTTGGTGACCCAGGGGGCAGACATACATGCACATGCAGAAGGGGCCCTGATATCGACATCAAAGGAGGGTCACTTGGAAGTGGTCAAGTATTTGGTGACCCAGGGGGCAGACGTGCATGCATTGGATGATTGTGCGCTGAGATTGGCATCATGGAAGGGTCACTTGGACGTGGTCAAGTATTTGGTCTCCCAGGAGGGAGCAGACATACATGCACAATATGATTACGCACTGAGATGGGCATCAGGGAAGGGTCACTTGGACGTGGTCAAGTATTTGGTGACCCAGGGGGCAGACATACATACCTATTATGACGCAGCCCTGAGATGGGCGTCTGAGAAGGGTCACTTGGAAGTGGTGAAATATTTGGTATCCCAGGGAGCAGACGTGCACGCGTTGGATGATGAATCCCTGAGATCGGCATCAGGAAATGGTCACTTGGACGTGGTCAAGCGTTTGGTCTTAGGGGGAGCAGACGTGCATGCAAATGATGGCGGCGCATTGAGATTGGCATCAGGGCGTGGTCACTTGGGCGTGGTCAAGTATTTGGTTTCCCAAGGAGCAAACATACACGCAAATGATGGCGGCGCATTGAGATCGGCATCAGGGGGTGGTCACTTGGACGTGGTCAAGTATTTGGTGGGGTGCGGGGCAGACGTACATGCAGAAGATGCATTGAGATGGGCACACAACTTCCCAGATGTGGTAGGATTTCTGGTGAGCAGGGGAGCAGACGTGCGACGGAAATAGGGTGCGTGAACACAAGTGCAATATTGGGGCAGTATGTCGAAATGGGGTTACTCATGGTAAAAAAAGATCTGTTGATATTTATGATCTTGACGGAGCGGTGTTATTTCCACTTCCGTCTGTTTTCAATGTTGTCCCGTTCTTTTTGTGGACGCTTTCTTCTTGTTATCAACCACACCCGTTTAGAGGCACTGTTTGGCACTGGCTTGGGTGATTACACAGAAAAAACATTTCATTTAGAAACTGTGTACGGCGTCTGCCACGAGAGCAAGACAAAACGTCTGGAAAATGCGTCGATAAATGGATATCTTAGAACGGTCAAGTATTTGGTGACCCAGGGGGCAGACATACATGCAGATAATGATGACGCGTTGATATCGGCATCAGAGGAGGGTCACTTGGACGTGGTCAAGTATTTGGTGACCCAGGGGGCAGACGTGCATGCAGGTTATGATCATGCACTGAGATCGGCATCGGAGGAGGGTCACTTGGGGGTGGTCGAGTATTTGGTCTCCCAGGAGGGAGCAGACATACACGCACAATATGATTACGCACTGAGATGGGCATCAGGGAAGGGTCACTTGGACGTGGTCAAGTATTTGGTGACCCAGGGGGCAGACGTACATGCAGATTACGATGATGCGTTGAGATTGGCATCTAGGGAGGGTTATTTGGACGTGGTCGCGTGTTTGGTCTTGGTGGGAGCAGACATACATGCAGATGATGATAAAGCGTTGAGATGGGCATCAGGGGAGGGTCACTTGGAGGTAATTAAGTATCTGATTGAGATGGGAGCAGACGTACATGCGGGAGGTGATTATGCACTGGTATGGGCATCAAAGGAAGGTTACTTGGACGTGGTCAAGTATTTGGTCTCCCAGGGAGCAAACATACATGCAAATGATGATTGTGCGCTGAGATGGGCATCAAAGGGTGGTCACTTGGACGTGGTCAAGTATTTGGTGGGGTGCGGGGCAAACATACATTCAAATGATGATTGTGCGCTGAGATTGGCATCAGAGAAGGGTCACTTGGAGGTAATTAAGTATTTGGTGGGGTGCGGGGCAGACGTACATGCGGGAGGTGATTATGCACTGGTATGGCCATCAAAGGAAGGTTACTTGGACGTGGTCGAGTATTTGGTCTCCCAGGGAGCAAACATACATGCAAATGATGATTGTGCGCTGAGATGGACATCAAAGGGTGGTCACTTGGACGTGGTCGAGTATTTGGTCTCCCAGGGAGCAAACATACATGCAAATGATGATGACGCGTTGAGATTGGCATCAGGGGAGGGTCACTTGGACGTGGTCAAGTATTTGGTCTCCCAGGGAGCAAACATACATGCAAATGATGATTGTGCGCTGATATGGGCATCAGAGGAGGGTCACTTGGGCGTGGTCAAGTATTTGGTATCCCAGGGAGCAGACATACATGCAAATGATGATTGTGCGCTGGGATTGGCATCAGGAAATGGCCACTTGGGCGTGGTCAAGTATTTGGTGACCCAGGGGGCAGACGTACATGCAGAAGATGATGACGCGCTGGGATTGGCATCAGAGGAGGGTCACTTGGACGTGGTCAAGTATTTGATTGGGGTGGGTGCAGACGTGCATGCATGCACATGGTGATCACGCTCTGGGATTGGCATCAGGGGAGGGTCACTTGGACGTGGTCGAATATTTGGTCTCCCAGGGAGCAGTCAGTCATGCATGTTAGGTGTAATTATAATTGTGCGTGAATGTGATGTGAAAATATCTTCTCTGGAAACGATGAATTGCACACATTTTCATACAGCGTGAACACCGTGAGGAAAAACCCACAATGGACGTCATGTTGGCCCCTTCAGAAACTCTTGTTGTTGGACCACAGAACACCCAAGACAGTGATGTTGTCACTCCCTCATCAACCTCAATAACACTGTCTGCATTGGCTGATCCCTTTGTCCCCTCGGACGACGCTGCGGAAAAAACCAGCACACCAGAAGGCAACACACCAAACAGTAAATACCAAAAGGAACATGTCCCCCAGAACAGTGATGACCGCCTGCCCCATAAAGAAGAGGAGGAGGAGGAAGCGTGTGCGACTATCGGTGATGTCAACACTGACGCCATCGAAACTACCACGTCTGTTGAGGTCCATGAATGCCCACTGGTTGAGTGCACGCCCGCAGAATTGCCCATGCGCGTATCTCAGTGCCCGCACGTCGAAGACTTGGTTGTTGAACTGACCCCCATGGGACACCTCAGACCCATTCAGTTTTCGTGTTTGGGAAAATGTGAACATGTCCCCAGAGCCGTTCGTTCGATCGCTGAATTTGTTGCGAAAAACGAAGTCCCATACCCCTCTATGCAGGCCAATGTCGGCGAAGACGACATCTGTTGGATGCTGACAAGACTCCACAACCATGATGTTTTGAAGCACGTCACCACACGTTCGAAAAGATCACCCTCGGTCAGACAAACTTTGCCCACAAGGTACCGCAAGAATCTCAACCTTGCGTTCCCTGACAAGTTCCCCCCATTCCCTGAGATTTTGTTCCCCCAAGTGTATGGATCCATGGGCGACGAAGAGGGTGGGAGGCCCTTGAACCTCAAAACCAACGTTCGGTATTTCATGCACACGCTGTCCCACTATTTTCAGGCCAGGGCCAGCACGCGGTGCACAAAGGCAGAACAAAATGACTCTGAATGGTTCCGAAAGACGCCCTACTGGATTTGGGAAAACACCCCCGAACAGGCCATCAAAGACTGTTCAGACTGGAACAAAGGGGCCATAAACAGCATGGGGATCCGCCGGAGCATGACGTACATCGCGGGCCAAGTGAGTGTGTTTCCCCCGGTCGTTCCCATGGCCCTGGTTAGAGCCACGGGCGCAAAGTCCGTGATGGATGTGTGCATGGGGTGGGGGGACCGCATGATCGGGGCCCTCTGTGCTGGAGGTGTCGAAAAATTTATCGGAACAGACCCCAACCCTTCTGTGCATGCCGGATACGACAAAATCATCGAATGCTGCAGAAAAGTGGGGTTTGTTAATTCAAACACCCACATCTCCATCCTCCCACACCCGGCCGAGTCTGTGAGGTGGAAACGTCTGGGGGCCCCATGTGATCTGGTATTTTTTAGCCCCCCTTATTGGACGCTTGAACTGTACGAGGGCGACAAACAAAGCGTTGTTCGGTATGGAGAATCGTTTGAGGCATGGGCGTCCAAGTTTTTGAGTCCAATGATCAAAAAGGCCTGTGGGAACGTGAAGCCGGGGGGGCATTTTGTTATGTTTGTCGCCAATTATCTGGATAGGACGCAAAAGAAGGATTCGTCTGCATCTTCATCTGCAAGCGGGCGCGAGGTATTAGAAGAGATCAAACTGGCAGACAGGGCGCTCGCCTCTGTTCCCAGAAACACCATGGAATTTCTTGGAGATGTCCAATTCAGGAGGGATTCTTACAACCGAAAACCTCCCCAGCACGGATTCGTATTTAGGCGCAAAAGCGAACACAACCAACCCTCGGAACACCCACCCCAAGAAGAAAAAGAAGAAGACCAGAAACCATCCTTGGAACAATTCGAACCCCCAGAGAAGAGTTTGCTGGGTATCCCTTTGGGTGAAAAACCTAAAAAGGCCCCCAGAAAACGCCGTCAAAGCAAACAAAAGAAATCTCCCACCATTTCATTTTCTGAAGAGCCGCTGGGAGGGGGTAACCAAAATCCCCAAGATCCCCACGATGACCAAGATCCCCACGATGACCAAGACCCCCACGATGACCAAGACCCCCAAAATGACCAAGACCCCCAAAATGACCAAGACCCCCACGATGACCAAGACCCCCAAAATGACCAAGATCCCCAAAATGACCAAGACCCCCACGATGACCAAGATCCCCACGATGACCAAGACCCCCAAAATGACAACGTCAACTAAACAACACAAGCCAGTCAAACAAACATGGACATCATTACTTACATGTGTGCGTGTGGTGTTATGATGTTCACTGTTGAAAAAATAAACTGGATTTAGTGAGTGATTGGTTTGATGCCACATGTCGAAAAAACGGATTTGCACATTGCACGACATCAACAACAGGAATGGTCCAGACGAGAATGTCACCACAAGCACCTCCAAGGGGGGGGTGGCAGGTCACGGGGATGTGCAAACCAAACACATTGTGACCATGTGGAAAAATGGAGTGTCGGTGGATGACACGCTTTACGCCGACAAAGAAGCAACAGACATCATGGCTTCAGTCAGGGAAGGGAGGGTCCCGGAGCGTTTCCTTGGGGTTTTTGGGAAGGGAGATTTGTGGGAAGTGGAATGGAAGTGGGGTGTGTTTATCCCGGCTCAACAACAACAATCCCCCACGGCATCTTCGTCCACGACGCCCTCGTCCGCTGTAACGCACCCACAGAACCACCAACCATCTGCTTCTGGTTGGAAAACTGTCTACATTCGCAACGGAACAAAAGTGTTTCAAAATGATTTCAAGCACACCACAGGGGTGGCTGAAGTGGTTGGGTGGGCAAAAGGAAAAATTACCAGTCCACAAAAGTTTAAGATAGTGCTTCCGAATCGAAAATTTCTCACGACTGACGAGTTGCACATGGACGCACAAACCGCAGGTCTGTTTGATGGCACGCTTCTTGTTGTCGGGCAGACTTAGAATAAAAATTTTATCAAATGTTCAATTTTCCAGGATGCTCCTCACGATCAATCAAAAACAACACCCCCATATTTCAAGTGTGCAAATTCCAGTCGTCGTTTATCATCCATCATATCAATCAACCATCCGTGGTGTGGTAGGTGTGGATGATGACCATCCCAACAACAATGAATAGTGGCTTTGATGATAACAATGGACCCACAAAATCGTGGGACACGGCCACTTACGAGTGTGGAGACATGGATGGTGGGAGTGTGGGCGGTGGGAGCATTGGTGGCTGCGATGGAGAAGGGTTTCGTTTTTCATTATCTCCGTTTTCGTCACCAAACGTGATGGGAGGGGGAGATGCTGGGGATTCTTTTCAACAATTTCCAGTTTCGCCGCAGGTCGACGTTTTACCACCACAAATTACCCAAGGTTCTGTCACAAGGTGTTCAACAGGTGGTCTTCCAATGTTTGGGGGGGGGGGGAAAGGAGACCCTGTTGAAGAATACCCAACTGAAGACCCCACTGAAGAATACCCCACTGAAGACCCCACTGAAGAATACCCAACTGAAGACCCCACTGAAGAATACCCAACTGAAGACCCCATTGAAGGCTTGTTTGAAGACTGTGGTGGTAGGTGTGCCACTATGGACATCCCATCACATCTTTTGCGTCCAAGCCACGAAGAAGTCAAATCATACAAAGATGTGATTGCACAATTAAATGCAGAACACACCAAGGTGTCCCAGCAATTCGGGATGATGAAACAGGCGCTTGAAGAAATCAGAGTACATGCCAAAGCAACAAACGACGAAAATAAAAGGCTCCGCCAACAAAATCATCACCTTCGTACATTGGTAGATTCGCAAGCAGGAAAAGTTTTGGATTTCGGGCCTTCGATCACTGAAGGATTTGCAGATTACATCACATTCATTCAAAATGACAAACCAAGATTTACATGCTCAAAGGGTAGGTGCAAACGTTTCAGAAACATACAAATATCATGTGGGCATGGAATTTGTGACACTTGTTTCGAAAATATTGACTCTTCAAAATCGTCAAAATGTCCCTTCTGTGGTGTGAAAGGGACATTTTTCAACATTAGATAGATAAGACACACAGTACACAAAAAATGCAATGAAACACCCGTCTGGCGAATGAATGATTTTCCAGGATGATATTGTTGTGTTTTTACTTATCATAACGTTTAACACAACAATGTCAAAAACTAATCACACTTCACTTTCATTTCCACTTGTGTGTGTGTGACGCTGTGTCACCCCCCCCTGTCATTTTCCATGGGGCGCCGAAAGATTGTTGTGCAAAAGATTGAAGATCCAAGAACGCTTCATGCCACTCAAAAAAAGAGAGCAACTGGCCTGGTCAAAAAGGCCATGGAACTCAGCATCTTGTGTGATGTTGAGGTGGTTGTTATGGTCAGGCCGGTCAATGAGTCTCCGATGACCATGTATACCTCATCTGTCAGCATGGATGAGTCGTTACAAAGGTTCTCCTCGGCCGAGAAGCACACAGAGACAGAACTTTATTACAACAAAAATTACATGGACCTCTGTGACATGGCACCCAGGTCCCAAAATACGAACCCGGTTGTGAGAGAAATGCCCCCAGTTCCTCTCCCTTTTGGGCAGTCCAGAGAAAACTACATGCTTGACGTGTCAGACGTCACGGACCAGATCATGACAGCATCACAAAATATTCAAAAACCCTTGGACTACATGTGCGAATCGCTGTCCAAATATCAGGGAACCAGCGTGAAAATAAACAGTTTCCTCCCAAGAGAAACGCCTTCAAAACCGAACCCGGTTCTGAGTCGACGACCACTCGAATGGAGCACGGTTGCCGACAGAATCAAAACCTTTTTTCCGTCTACTTATGCCATATCTCACGACCACAGAAAAGCAGAGGCAAACCCTTTTCATGTGCCCATAAGTTACTTCGCTGGTGGTGTTGATGATGAAGATGAAGATGAAGATGAAGAACCCTTGGAACAAGAAGAGCCCCCAGAAGCAGACAGAAACGCGGCAACCCCGCCGTACCCCGACGAGAATTTGCGTGTTGTTCTCCCCCCGCCGCCGAAGCGAATATGTGTAGCGGAGTCAAAGTAGGGCTCAACAACCATGTGTGTGTAAATAATAATTTTTGCATTTCTCCAAAGAAAAATGAAATATTTGAGACATGTGAACGGACACACGTATCCAACCCACCCCCTCCACACATGGGGAAACCACCTTCTTGTCCAATCCCAAAAAGATTGCTCGTCGATGGGACGATTTCTAGACACAACACCAAGACTGGAGGCACCGACAAATGGGACGTGTTTTGCATGAAGAATGGGGATGAGAGGCAAGGAAAATGGTCTGACATTTTGAACGAGAATGTGTTGCGCTGGCTTTGCAGAGGGGTAATACCCAAAAATTACCTTTCGTGCGTTCACGATGGTTCACATGTCACAATTGTGGCTGTCAGAAAAGAGCCATCAAAGTTGAGAAGTGGGAAGCCTGTCCCAAATGTATCAGGTGTGTGCACAATGAGACTGAGAAAATCAGGTGACGTTTTTATCACTCTCATGTGTGTCCCCGAGATCGAAAAAGGGTTGGGCTCCATCCTGCTGCGGTTCATCATGAGAAGGGTCGGCAAGACCTCCAAAATATTCTGCCGGGCAATCCCGAAATCCGTGCCATTTTACAGAAAAATGGGTTTTATGTGTGTCAACAAGTCAAACGCAAACGGAGTGAGGCAGCATGACAACGGTCAGTCTGGGTTGCTGATGTGTCACAAAAGTACCAGCACCACAAAATTTCTCGGCTCATCTTAAAAAAAAGAACAGTAGTTTTTTCAACTATGCCCCACCAGCAACCATTTTCACAACAAGGAACCAGATTCGTGAACCGACCCATTCATGTGGAGCCGAATCCCCTTCCACCCAAAAGCCCCTCATTTTTTGAACGCTTGTTAGGGTTCTGTACATGCTCAAGAAAATGAACCAATTTTCTACACAAAGAATAAAGAACATTGTGCAAAAATGCCCACGTGTCAGATCACAGACCTAAACGTTAGTTTCATCCAAAAACTCCGAGAAAACAGCAGACCTGGCAAGGCCCCCGGCAGGGGAAGCATCCCTGTCCGGGAAGGCACAAAACCATCAAGGGCCTTCAAGGCGGTGTCTGGGATGTTTCGCCAGGAGGATGTTGCTGTGCCTTCTTTGGTGTCTGACATGAAACCCCACAGCGTTACAAGTGTGAATACTGTGCTGGCGCGTGCACAGGCAGCCATCCATGACATTACGCGGGGGGAGCAAACCGGTGTTGTGACCAAGCCCAATCCAATGATGAATGTAAACCCTGCTGTTGATGGTGGTGAGGCAGAGAACACGCCAAAATTGATACCGGAAACCAGTGGCAACAACAACACCCCCAAAGTGGACACACTAGCGTCTGTTCCCAGTGTGGTGACTGTTCCCGGTGTGGTCCCTAGTGTGACGTCTGTTCCCAATGTAATCCCCGGTGTGGTTCCCAGTGTGGTTCCCAGTGTGGTTCCCAGTGTGGTTCCAAGTGTGATTCCCAGTGTGGTTCCCAAGGGTTCTGGGGGGCCGGAAAAACGGGACCATTTACCCCCAGGCATTGTATGTGGCGATGGGTATCAATTGCAGTGCTCGTGCGTTCGCCAGTGAAACAAAAAAAGTGTGCATAGAACACAAACAGACGGACCGCACACACAAACAGACGGACCACATACAGACAGACAGAACACAGCACATGTCTTCCAAATCACTGAAACAATCCCTTATGGGTAACGATCATTTAAGTAAAGATCCTGTGGAGAAAAAGAGTTCACCAGGGCTGTCCTGTGGCATTTTGAATGCTCTCGCGAAATGGTTTGGAAGGCCAAAGCCCTCTCCTGGCACCACCGCCGCATACACGTCTGTCCCAATAAGCAAATCCATGGTGTCTGCCGATGAACTTTCATTTCGTGCATCAGACAACCCAAATTCTCAGACAACATATGCCCCATTCTCACAATAAAATTAAGTTAATTTGGTGATTACATACATATCAGCAAAGTGTCTTGTTTACCCCTAATTTGCTACACACACTTCCCCCCCCCATACACACACATGAACAGTTTACGAAACTTGTTTGAATTTCCCCAGACCCCGCAACTGGAAACATCATGCATGTCCAACATGTACCGCATAGACAAATCCGAGTTGGAGAATTCTGTCATACTCCACATGAAGAGTTCCCTGACCATGAAACCCAAGAAAATGGTGGATATTGGACCACCACCGCAACCCTTCCCCATATACAGGGAGAATGACACCCACATATGGGTTCCCAAGTGTTTTGGTCTGAAGCATTTTGGCCCCCCCAAAATTTCTCCCCAGGAGACCTGTGCCGCTAAACTTCCTCGGACCGTCGGGGTGTTTCGGGGAACCCTCCGAGATTACCAAAGAGAGGCCTTGGATGCGGCACTGGCGGGGTTCCGTAAATACAGGGGGGGAATTTTCATGATGGATTGCGGTCTTGGGAAAACAACGTCCACGGTCGCACTGATTGCAGAAATGTCAAAACTGTTTAAACCGGCACCGGCAGACTCGGGAGGGTTCAAGACCATCATACTGTGCCATTTAGACTTTCTCATGAACCAGTGGATAAGCGAAATCAACGCCTTTCTTCCGGGAGCCAGGGTCGGCATCATCAAGGAGGGGAAATGCGAAATCGACAACAAGGACATTGTTGTCGCGTCTGTGCATACCTTGTTGTCACCCACACGAACATTTGATGCGTCAATGTTTGCGTCTTTTGGGTTTGCTGTTGTGGATGAGATCCATCATTTTTGCGCAAAAACGTTCAGCCAAACACTGCCATTGATATCCAGTATGTACATGTTGGGTTTGAGCGCCACGCCCAACCGGAAGGACGGTTTGTCTGGAGTCATGAGTGCCTTTATGGGGCCGGTTGTGTACGCCAAACAGCGCCCGGGGGGGGAGGCCAACATAATTTTCACACATGTCTCCCTCCCTGAAGAGACGGTGCGGACGCGAAAATCCAGACCGTGGTCCAACAAATATTTGGACAGGTCTGATGCCCTGGGTGCCATTTCTGGGTGTTCGGTGCGACTGCAATGGGCGGTCCAAGATATTTTGTGCCATGCGCGTCGCGGGAGGAAGATCTTGGTCCTTGGTTACATGCGAAACCACATGCTGGACCTTTTGAGGGCGACCGACTCCTCAAAATCCCCTGAAGACACATTCTCGTGTTCCATCTACATGGCCGGCAAAAAATATAAACGCCCGGAAAACCTCCTCGCAGACGTTATTTTTGCGCCGTACGCCATGTGCAAAGACGGTTTCAACATCAAAACCTTGGACATGCTGTTCTTGGTGACACCCATGAGTGATGTGGAGCAGACCATCGGGAGAATTTTGCGCACAGACAAAAGGGAAGAGGGTGACCCGATCCCACTGGTGATTGACTACGTGGATGAAGACGAGCCCACGCTTCTGGGTTCGTACAGGGCAAGAAAACGTTTTTACGACAAGAAAAAGTATCCCATCACACATGACAACACAAAACACCTCAACAAAACTCTCAACCAAAAAACATCACTCCAAAGGGTCATAAAACGAAAAGTTAAGTGTGTGTTTCATTCAAGTGATTCAGAGTCTGAGGGCCAACCCCCAAAAGAATCACCACCAACAAAAAGACAGAGACCTAAATGTGTTATTCCATCAAGCCCACAATAAATAATTTGCATTCATTTTTTTTACTGCCGCCTATTTCGGAGATCGTATCGGGGGCGTTGTGATCTCCTTGTGGTTTCGTCATCATCATCGTCGTCTTCTCTGGGCCTTTTCTCTGATTTGGCCTTTTCCAATTCTTGGGATAGTCTCATGATTTCGAGAGTTTTGAACTTGGACTCTTCCTCAAGAGTTCTGGTTTGTTTCTCGGCGTTTTCCAAGAGTCCTTGACTCACATCGATGTGTTTTTTTGTTTTCGTCAACTCACCGACCAAATGGGCATTCTCCACTCGAATTTTCATCAACTGGTCACAATACGATTTGGTCGTTCCCTCCAAAATCTTTTTTTCTTGGGTGATCCGGTCAGTGTTGGCGCGCGCTTCTGTGAGTTTTTTACCGATCCATTCAGGTTTTGCGGGAAACATTTTGGGCGCTAAAGCCCTGTAGTGCCTTGTGTCCTTGAAATCAAAACAACAAAATATCACCATTTTGACCACTTTGCGCACTTTTTCGTTCCTCCTAATGGTCTCATGGACCGCTTCCATCGCGCAAATTCCCGCGAGGGCATCTGGAAATCCGTACACCCCTGTGGAGATGTTTGGGAATGCGACAACATCAATGCCGTTGTTCGCAGCCTCTATTAAACAGTTCTCGTAACACATTTTTAGGGTTTCACATTTTTCGTTGGAGACCGCCAAAGACTGCGCCTCGTGGTACATGGGCCCTACGGTGTTGATAACAGCATCGCACAACAGTTTTCCGGGACGTTTCCCCCCATTAGACCCGGGGGATGTGTCAATAAACAAAACTTCTCCATCCTCGAGTTTTTCCCCAATGGTTTTTTTGGCCTCATCTCGTAGTCCCGTGTACTCTGCCCCACCTGCTCTGCAAATGGCCCCATCAACACCACCACCACCATGAAGTTGGGAGTTTGCCGCATTCACAATCGCCAGTTTTTTGTATGTCCGTTTTGGACGCCCAGAATCCTCAGATTCCTTGGCAACAACAACCGTGTTTGGGACTACGTCTGTGTTTGGGACTACGTTTGGGACTGCGTCTGTGTTTGGGACCACGTCTGTGTTTGGGACCACGTCTGTGTTTGGGACCACGTCTGTGTTTGGGACCACGTCTGTGTTTGGGGCCATGTCTGTGTTTGGGACCACGTCTGTGTTTGGGGGTTCATTGGCGATGCCTGGGTTTGAGACAGGTGATTCGATCGGGTTTGGGATCACATCTGTGACAGGCGGTTCACTACTGACGACAACTGTGTTTGGAGCCATGTCTGTGATTGGGAGTTCATTGATGATGATTGGTTGTTGTACAAATGTGTCAGACCCTTGGACAGACTTCATCAGCATCCTATTTCCGCCCACTCGTTCCACATACTCCCACTTTCTTCCGGCCAGATTAACAACATCCCCAATGTTCCATTTTCCTCTCCCCTGGGGAAGCAGATCTGGGAATGCAATGTCAGCCAACGTTTGACTGATTTCTAAATGGCAGTCAGGATCCTCCATGATTGGGTTCATAACAGGTGGCTCCTGCCCATTGACAATGATTTCCTTGACAGTAACGACGTCCGTGGAAGTTGTGGGGGGGGCTTGGTCCTTTTTTGGAAGTGCCCCCACGTTAGATGCGGGTGTTTCTTTTTTTGGTGCATCTTTTGGTGCATCTTTGGGGGGTTCTTCAATACAGAGAGATGTGATATCTCCTTTGATCACACAAATTTGAAAATCGCTGGTCGAGTCTGCCAAACCCAGTTTGGGAACTTCCGGGACCACGGGTGAAATCCCGCCAACAACCCTCGGTTTCGCCGGAGGGGAAGGTTTGTTCCACTCAAACCCCCCAACGCGGGACCCTCCGTAAAAGTGAGACACAGAATGTTGTTTTGGTCCTGCCCTTCTTCCCCCACCCCATTCGCCCCAACCACCACCACTATAGTTTTGCCATGCAGCATTCATGGTGTTTTGTTGCTTTGTGTTGGACACTTTGTGTTGGACGCAAGAACAATGTACTAAAGGACCTTCTGGAGAGGCGGTGCGAGATAAAAGGCACGTATAAATGTTTACACAACCCTGGAATGGCCAATTCACACAACCCTGGAAATGATGTTCTGCATCCAAGACTGTTTGACACACAAAATCATACAATGGTGTTCTGCGGGTGTTCATCATTTTTCAGCCTGGCCCCCACCAATTGGATTGTGTCATGATGATCACATGTGTAAAGTTTTTGAGGGGCGCTTTCCGTGCAACTGTCCACAACAACAGACTGGTTTCAGATGATGCAGTAAAATGTGTTGTTACGGGGTCTACATTAGAGGTAGCACATAAGTGCACGCGATCAACAAAATTTAAGACACACAACAAACACACACCACTTTCATCCAGGTAACCGGAACACAAAATTTGTGCAACACAATTGTGAGTGATGGAAACGTGTTTAGCGGAAGTGTCATGAATGTAGGTGGGGGTGTGTTTACGAGTATGTTTGGTGGGAATGTTACGGTCAATGGAAAACACATTTCCGATGACGGTGGCATCTACATCAACGGCACAAAGTATGTCAAAGAAAAAGAGTCATCATCCCATGAACAGACACCCAAAGACCCAACCATGAAAAGGGTCTGGGAATTCGATCAAACCATCCTTGTATCGCAAGCAGAAGTTCAGGGTGGAACAAATGTATCAATTGACAGCGATGCTCTAGACGAGAATATTGGCATGAGTATTTCTGGGTCTGGAACGATCAATACCCCCAGAAAAAAACTGTCCACTGCGTCAGTTGACGTATCTGGAAGCGGAAAAGCCGTGTTGGGCGGCTCAGAAATATTGGGGTTAAATGTCAATGTATCTGGAAGCGGGAGTGTATCACAATTTTATGTTTCTCAAAATGGAAACTTCTGCGTTTCTGGAAGTGGGACAATTAACGGGAAAAGGCTTGGGAACCCAATGATCAACAAAAGTGTTTCTGGAAGTGGCGGCATCAGTGTCTAGAAACTTATGTTTTATTTCTTAATGGAATTCATAACTTTTCGTGCTTTTTCCACCCATTCGTCACGATCATGCGCGGAAATAAAACGAAAAGTATGTGTGTGTTTCTGTGTGGATGTTTTTTCGTCTTTTGAGGCATTCATCGTAAGAATTTCCATATCTAAATTCTCATCGCGGGGCTTCAAGAACGCGCTGTGAACCGATAAAACCCTCCTGAACGGTCCAAGTTTGGAGTGTTTCACGGCGTTTGACGTTTCCCTCGCCTGTAAAACTCCCGTAGACAACAATTGGGTGTCAACCACACTCCATGTGTTTCTCAGGATCATGTTTTTTTTCAAGAGACTCATCTTCATGCTAAAAGCATTTTCATCTCCGGCAGACGTGTCAGGCAACGCGCTGTCGTTTTCTGTGCCCATGCAATGCGACGCGTTCTGAACACGACGGCGTTTCTCACGTGATTTGTTTTGATTGATGTCAGTTTTTATTTTTGCGGTGGGATAATTTGTGCCGCGGTCATCCAGTGATGGTGGTTGGAAAACAAAACTCCATGATATTCCAGGGATACATGTCCCAAATGTGTGTTAGAAGCATGTCCCAAATGCGTGTTAGAAGTGTGTCCCGTTGTGTATTTATTTCGCGAACTCCAGAATCTACAACAAATCATGCCTTGCCCCACCCACACTATCGGAAGAGGTAAGTGCACATGTACTCTCTCTCCTGCGGATTTTCCAGTGGAGATTCGTGCAGAGGGTCTGTGCAAGGGATGCGGGCACTACATCCGTGGCCATCATACAGAGTCTTTGAAAATCAACGTGCCAGAAGCAAAACCACCCACAGTCAGCGTTTCAGCGCCTTCCCCCGCTGTTAACCATTTCAATCCCACATTTAGCCCAACGATGCAGTCACGTCGTCCAACGATCGGGATATGTCTTGTGTGTGTTTGGATGACGTGTACGATAGACGATTTTCGAAAGTGGTGTTGCTGTCGTCCATCTAGTAAATGTTAATTTTCATTTTTGTGGTGATTTCAAGTCACCATTTCAAACCGCATGATGCGTTTTTTGGGTGGTGGGGGACTTAAAAAAGGGGAAAAAAAATCCGAGGACAACGCTTGGATGGGACTTGTCGCGAGCGCCATGTGGGGTCCCGGTCTGTCCTCGTTTTTCTTCTTGTGAAATTCGTACCCGTCCATCATTTCGTGAACCAAAAAATGTTCCACAGACTTCGGGACGTTTTTCCCAGTCTCAGACTTCATGTCCCCCACGATGAACATGATGTAGGTGGCAATCGTGGCCATGTCATAAAAATCCTTGAATCTGTTTTCGATTCCTCCCGCATAATAACCATCCTTGGCCCCCTTGTCGTCCAACCCCTTTCTAGAGAGGTTCAGGACATCGCTGAACGAGAATGCGTAGTCGTACAACTTGAACACCACGCCCACGTTGGGCACAAACCAGTGGATGCCCCCAACAGAATACTCGATGTAGTCTATTTCTTTTTTGTCCAAAGATGACACAAGGACGTTCATGTCATGGAGATCGTAGTGTGTCATGCCAAAAAAATGCTGCATGAGGAAGATGGCAAATATGATCTGAAAGAGGCACGACCTCATGCACGTTTCGTCTTGGAGGAAGCCCTGGTTCTCAGTTATAAATTTGAACAGGTCATGGTGGTCGCAAAACTCACACACCATATACTGGAGGACATCGTTGGCGATCGACGACTTTTTTCCACCGGTGTCCAGCGCACTGGGCCCCTCCTTCTTTTTGCTTGCCGATATTTGGGCACCTGTGCACTTAAACCAGTCAAAGATCTGAACAAAGTTTGGGCAATAGCAGAGCAGGTGGTTTGTGGCGATCATCGCCCTCACCTCCAAATAGGGGGCCGCCATGGGGTCTTCTGGGTCGTGGGACTTGGACCACCTCCCATTCTTGCGCATCGCGCCAAACGAGATTTGCTTCAGTGTCACCAGCGCGCTGTGCTCTTCGGTCTTGGTTGAATCCCCCCGGGTCCTCCCCCTCCATTTGTATTTCCACACTTTCCCCTCTTTGCCCTCGTTGAGAAACTCCAAGGGCGGCAACGAAAACGTCCCGTGCAATTTGTCCTGCTGTGACGGCGCCTGGGCAAAACTGCTGGGCGACTCAAACCTTTGAGCACTTGGCAGCACATTCTTTGTGGTGATTTGCTTCCTGATGATCTCCCATGTCTCCGAGGGGACCAGGTGGCCAGACTCTTTTTCTTCGGCGACAGACCTGTCCCTCGAAGTTTTGGTTCGAGTCCTTCTGGGTCTGGCGAACCCCGCGCTTCCTACCATCACAGACCTCCTCCTTTCGTTGCCCCCCACCGCCGCCATCCCTCGGGTGAACAACCCCCCCGTCCGCATAAATGTTGAAAATGACATGCCGTTGTCATTATACACGTCATCTTCTCGAATGGATCCCATGGCAGCAGAAGAATTTGTGCTTGCGGTGCCCCTACGGAGAGAATGATGGGGGGGGGGTCGCGTGGTTTGTGTGGCGGTTTGCGTGGTGGTTTGCGGTGGTCCGTGGGCAGCGGATTTGACCGGCGCCATTGCTGCTGTTGTTGGCTGTGGCGGGTGGGGCATCATTGGAGACATGGCTCCATTGGGAGGTTTTTTGTCATCGTGTGACATGGGTTTGGTGAAAAACCATGGGGCCATGCTTGCCGAGGATGTTGCTGTCCTCCTGGGTTTTCCGGATGTTCTGCCACTCATGTATAAAAGACCGCGCCGGAAAGACTGCGCACCGTCTCAACTCATTAAGGAACGCAGAAAATTATGCTGCTGTTGACGGAAAAGGCTGACAACTGCCGCCCATTCGTCTGAAGATTTCCACAGACATGACACGCCGTTGATGGATGGGGAAAAACCTGATGACAGCCACCACGCATTTCCAGGGTTCAAAATGGTTCAAAGCGCACAACGACGCATCCCCTAAAACACCCATGCATGTGAACATTACCACCCATGCATGTGAACATCACCACCCATCATTAATCTCATGAAAATACACTCGGTTGACCATGACGACGACAACGCTGTTGTCCTGCCAGGAGGGGACCTCACCCACATGCAGTGGCAAACGGGGAAATGTCGTCTTTGGGTGGTGAAGGTGGGCCAACCCCCCCCAGTGTTAGCCCCGCGAATCGATCTGGACAATCTTCTTTGCATTTTCTACCCTTGGATCGTTCAGGCCGTTCGACCCACGCTGGTGCTGCCAGTGACAACGAACTCAGTGAACAAATTCAAAAACTGATGATGTCTTCGGCTGTCGAGAAATTCAAAGGCGCCCAAGAAAAACGCTCTGACGACCCAAGGGGATCGCGCGGCGGAAGAAGGGTGTCTGAGAACATAAGGGCGTTGTTTCAAAGGAAATCGCCCACTTCCCCCCCAAAGAAAAAGCCCACTACAGACCCAAAAGATGCCAGAGATCAGGCCGAAAAACTTTTTGCGGCGATCGCCCAGGACTCTTCGTTTTACGTCCACAAAAACACAGAACGGGAAAATGTCCCAAAATACATCATCCACCCACACGATATGCGCCGCATCATGTGGGATTTCGTCGTTGTTCTGTTGCTCATGTGGACATTGTTCTCGGTTCCGTTTGATCTCGCGTTTGACGAGGGTGAGGGCGTGGACATGACAAATCCACACATTGACGAATTCAGCAGCAAATTCTGGTTCGGTTTGGCAATGGATTTTCTGTTTTTGACAGACATAGTTTTGAAGTGGGATCCTCTAGAGTCGACCTGCA
>JGI24913J38484_101126_pt1 | contig 39593 bp, 32 predicted proteins | sample LinPfosmplate1_FD_38484 | JGI IMG/M metagenome (IMG submission 38484)
GCAGGTCGACTCTAGAGGATCCCACTTCCTTCCACCCCATTTCATCTATTGCATAAATCTTATCAGTAATAAACTCATCGATGCCGGCCCGCATGCGACCTTTCTCGTACGCCGCTTTAAAGTACTCTTCATAGTCGGCATTTTCCTCAATATAAGTACCGTGTTTAGCATTGTATTCTCTGATTGACATATACTTAGCATATGGTTTTTTGTGTTCACTAATATACCGGTTCATCGTTTCAATAACGAGACCAAACTATATATAGAGCAAAAGTATTCTTTGACATGGAAAATAGGAAGAGTAGGGATTTTGCCCCCGATGAATTAAGTGATATGTCTTGTTGTGGTAACGACTTAATTTGTGGCGCAAAAATGAAGACATATTGGTTTTTTAATTTAGTGGCGGCGTTTTTACATTTTGCAAACGCCGTCCTTATGTTCTCGACCTATTATTCAAACGATACAAAAGATGTATGCTACTCCTTACGAATGAGTTATGCTGCATGGGACGGAATTAACGGCACTGATCGAGCCGACGATGATTTTAATATTCGAACAGAGTATGTCGACACCAGTCGACTTTCTTTACATTGGCTGATATTCGGATTTCACTTGCTTTCGTTTGTCTTTCAATTTGTGCCCGTATTGCTTGATTCAGAGACGGACGAAAGCTTCTTCCGCTGCTTACCATGCAAACGACTGCAACGCGATTCCATGCTTCATTATCCGTATCAAAATTTCGTCAGGAACGGCAGAAATCCAATACGTTTTTTTGAATATGCGATTTCTGCATCAATCATGCTCGTCTGTATTGCTCTCTTATCTGGTGTCAGAGACGAAAATATTCTTATTATGATTGCAATGCTTTGTGGTGCCTGTCAGATGTTTGGATTTGTTGCAGAATCCGTTCCATCAGGGGTCGTCCGTATTGTTGCTCACTTTACAGGATGGGTGACACTCATGACGTCATACGGTGTGATTTGGGCATACTACGGCATTGCCAACTACAAAGCACATCAAAGATGGGTGGACGGTGGAAGAGTTGGACGAGAACTGGGAGCTCCAGATTACGTCCACGCTATTGTTATAACCATGTTTCTGTTATTTAATTCCTTTGGAGCCGTACAACTGTCGCAGATGTATTGCAAAGGGCGATTCCTATGCTTTAAAGAAAATTCTGTGTCCAAATGGTTTTACACATGGGTGGGCAAGGAGGCCGAACTGTCTTATGTGACGTTATCTTTAGTTGCCAAAACGGTGCTTGGGTGGGTGATTTACTTTCAAGTGATTGTAATGGCGCGAGAGTGTGTATAAATATTTCGTAAGATATAATAAATGTGTAAGGCATGTGATAAGAAGAGATGCAAACTTTGCAAAAATTGGAACTATTCTACTAAAGTATTTATAAACATATAATTTTTAACAATGCGAACGCCGTTTTTTTTTATCGACGATGATTCTGATGAAGAGTGTCAAAAACAAGTTGCACGCGTTTTTGTAATAGGGTCGAAGAAGGTGGGTAAAAGTACATTTATTCATAGAGTCACTAGAAATGAGTTTTCTCTATACTATGTGCCTACCAAGAATGTAGAGGTGTACGAGCCTGTGAAAATTGGTTTAAGGTTTTTCAAAATGTATGATATTCCTGAAAATCTAATAGAATCAACTGTTGAACAACCTGATGCAGTACTCCTTATGTGCAACGACACCGAATCTCTCTCAAAATTAAAGACACTGTACGAAAAGCTAAACAAACTGTCTGAAATTTGGGTGGTGATTCAGAACATGGGGACAGCACTCGCTGATATTTCGAATATTAATATTTGCCCGCGTGAAAGAGTTTTCACTGTCAATAATTGTAGCACAGATGGAATAGGGGACTTACTATACGATATTTTGCAAACTATTTAAAATGAGTATTTTTTTTAGACAATATTATATATGTATATAATCGAAACATTATATACATAAATGACCCAACCATATAACAAGATTCGCAGCGATGTTGACCTAGGCCGACCATTTTTGAAAATCGGTAGAAGCGAAATCAGAGGTATAGAGACTGTCAGTGAGGCAAAACGCAAAGATTATGTGACCACGGGGGTGATGACAGCATCTGAAGCAAAAAAACGAAGACGGCATCTACTGTCAAAGTTTAAAAAGGTAGAGTCTCTATTCGAACATTATGGTCATTCTACAGCTAAATGGAAATGGATAAATCAAGGCGACGATGGCGCATGTACAGTTGCTTCCTTTCTTAATTTGCTTCATCTAACAAAGAGAGAAAAGCTAACTGGTAAATCATGGACACAGATGAAGGCTACAAAATATTGGCAAAAAATGTACTATGCGATGAACGATTATATAAATGACACATATAATTTGCCAGAACTCCGTGATTATGCCGATATGTTGGATATTGGTCTAGCATTAGGTCGCAAATTACATAAAAATATACAAAATGATCCCGATTTTGTTTATTTCCCCATATCAGGTATCGAACGGAATGAAAACAATAAGAACCGATTAATGTTGGAAGACGAAGAGGCTGCCAAACAACGATATAAAAACTTTGAGAAAAGAAGGGTGTTGCACCTGATTGGTCATCACATAGAATCACGCATTGATCGCAATATCCCAGTGGGGCTGTCTTTTAATGGTCACGCGCGTGTTGTGGTAGCATACAACGATACCCATCTGTTGTTTATGGATTCATGGGTACCAAACAGCGACCAGTTTGTTAAGAACAGGAGGGGAGATGGTTACATGGATTATTACATTGATGGTTTCAGCACAATGGAAAAGTTTATGGTTTATAAAGATTGCCGTGATTTGGTTTATTTCGAAGAAGCTGACAGTGCTGACAGTAAGTTGCGGCGCGACCTATTTAAATTAAAGATGTAACGTACCACCACGCCTGTGTTAATATACTGTTTATAAATTTTTACTCAACCAATCGAATCCATCTTCTATCCCCTTGCCGTCAGTCGCCACACTCTCTGCAACTGTCCATTCACGCCCTCTGATTATCTTGAGTCCCAGACGGCGAATAAGCTTGTCCTTATCCAGAGAGTTGGGTAGATCTTGCTTGTTAGCAAAGAATAAAAACGGAATATTTGCAAGTGATGGATGTTCCAAAAGTTTGTCAATTTCACTCTTGACTTCATTCATACGCACCGTATCGTTCGAATCGATCACAAACACAACAGCGTTGGCATTTTCAAAATAATGATGCCACATTTTGCGAAGTTTTGTTTGACCACCGATGTCAAACATGTTAAATGTCAAGCGTCCATACTTGATCGTCTCGTTTGTAAACCCAATTGTTGGCACGGTCGTCGCACCTTCGTTTGTTTTCAAGCGATTCAACAAAGTGGTCTTCCCAGAAGCGTCTAAGCCTAATATGATCATATACGCTTCCTTTCCTTCGCCAAAGGCCCAGTCCCAGAAAGAGAACATGCCACCCATTTAATAATATCGTTCGCTGCTTAAATAGTAAAATATTTTGCTACGCATCTAGTTACGTTCGAATGAAAGAAAAAAACGAGTATATAAGCACTACGTAAACAAATTATTATATATGTCTGGAATTACGAACCTAAACCAGAACCTCATTTCACAAGGATTAGGCAGCGCCGACAATGGTGGTCATCCACTAGAAGCATTTTTTGGACCATATCAAGGAACTAAAGATAAAATGCGCGCTGACGACGCTCTAAGCCACGAAACCCTGAATCTTCCAGCTGCGTACACTGGAAGGAATAAATTTCTAGAGTCTGTGCTCGACTTTAAAGTACGGAAAGAGGACACATTCTGGACCAGCGCCGTTTTGCCATGGGAATATACCGATGACTTGTCAGTTGCGTGGGAAGTGTTTACGTTTAATCGTACTCTTGCAGATTTGGAGCCCCATCAAGGGGTCCCGCGCTATGTTAGTTCTAGTTCGGAGAGCCACACGGATAATTTACTCAGACGCGGACTGGCCTTCATCATCGAACATGGCTTTTACAAGACTGAGCAAGGGAAACGCCATTTCCAATTGAATCTTCAACAAATTAGCGATGCCATTCATACCACCTGCTATTGGGGTGTTCTACAAGCCTTGCTCAGCGGACAAAACTATTACAAAGAATGGCAACGACGATTTGGACGACAAGTCTCTCGGGCCAACGATTTGTTCCTTGCAGAAAGACGACGCTGGGCTATCGTGCAGAAAGAAGAAAACGGCTTGTACCTGTTGGACGCCGAACTGAAGCACGAACTTAAACGAGAACAGGTTAGTCCGAATCTCTGGATTTTTCCGGACAAAATGGGCATCTATTGTAATATGGTCGGGGAGCACCAGATGGATTACAGCAAGCGAGGAGACCAAGCCAACGAAAACCGTGAACGCGGCGATACCAAAACCACGTTTCGGGGATTGCCCGTTTATGAAGCCCACTCATTTGATGTTGACTTTTCCGGAGAGCCGGTCGATCTCATGACCCGTGATCAACAATGCGGAGAATACTTTGTTATTGAACAAGACGAAGACTTTATCTTCATCTACAGTGCCGACTCGGACAAGTTTGAAAAGATCACATATGAACAGGCAGAAACAGCGGCAGATTTGACAACGTATGATGGTACTATCAATAACAACAACAATGTGGAGAAACTAGAGGAGCCTGCCAAGCTTGCTAACGGCTCAGATCCGGGAGATGCAATTCTCATTTTCCGTCCGGCGCAAACGTATGCCATGAGTTCTGCTATTTTGATGAAGGGGGGCACTGAGACCGGGTCAACATATCACGGCCACCACGACTTCATGTTAAGTGATGACATCATCCGAAAAGTTCACGTGGGCCATTACACTTTTTACAGCAAGGCTGTTGTCAAGAGACCGAAGAATTACATCATCGTCGAAAACATTTTTGCACAAGGGTACGTCGGTGGAGAAGGTACTGAGTTTTACTCAGACGCACAAGAGTTTGTTGCGAATGCGGCGAGTGGTACGTTGGCGATCAATGGGAAATCGTTGCTCGCAGTGAAGATTAAGAAGGGCGATGTTCTCAACAACTGTATTGACATTACTGGACGTTTTGCACCGTCTATTATGGACTCCATGACGCAATCTGGCAATGTGAAAGAACACTTTCGAAATTCTTCAGCATTTTACAATACACATCAACTATCCAAGATTGATATGTTTCGCGTAACACAGGAGGATGATTATAGACAACGTATCAAGCGATGCAATACGGTTTGCTTTCGTGGAATGCAATTTAATAAATCGGGAAAATGCACACAGTTGAACACGGGTCATTGGTCAGAGAGAGTTTATCCCGGTGTTCGTAAGGTACGCGATGGACAGAACGCCTTCATGAAAGAGAATACCTACCAAGTGAGCATGCTTGACGAGACAGCTGTAAAAACAGTACAATCGGGTGCAGGTGTGGTGAGAGGTTCAGGTCAAGTACCACCTATCGTATCGTAAACCCAACTATATAAACGTATAATTTTATCATATAAATGGCAGATGTATTTGTAAACGAGGAGGATTTAGTCGATATATCGAATGTGGAGACGCATTTACAGCGTAATTTCTTCAATACCGTTCGTCAATGCGAGGATGGCATCCGAAAAAAGTTAGATTACAACGATTCGTACATGAGCAAGGATTCTTATCGATTGTACGCACAGTGGTACAACAAGGAATTTAACGAGAACCACCCCGTCCCAGCTGCCCCTTGTAAGCGCGAGTACAGTACGACACATCGTATCGAAATAGCGTACAAGAGTAAGTACACGTGCAACGCCTGCAAAGTGCTGTTGCCGCCTACATTTCAGGTCGACCACATAAAAGAGTTGCGTCACGGCGGTGGGGACACCTATGAGAATTTGCAAGCGTTGTGTCCTAATTGTCATGCGTTAAAAACACGTGCAAATGATCTTCGTCGTCATGCTGTGTTTGAACGCGAATTTGGTCAGCGTGCAAATGAAATGGAATCTTCAGCGTTTAGTAGTTTTAAATGTAAGACATCTAAATATTTTATTTAAAAAAATTAATTATGGTTGCTTGTGTCTTCTTCTTCTTCGTACACTCCTCTTTGATTGTATTTTCTTCTTTTTTCTCAGTCCTTCCAATGCTCCAACTCTTGAAAATACTGTTACTACCGACGCCACTTTTCTTCACACGTGTTTTGCACTTGAACAAGTCGTCTGGGGCGTCCTTGATAATTTGAAAGACTCGTTTCAAGGGGGGTATGAGTTGTTTGTTTAGGTAGTAAGATCGGTCAAGCGCGAATTTTCCATCTTTTAATTCCTGTACCGTACACGCTCGTTCGGACATCTTCCCGGTTCCTTCATAAATAATATAGTCGACCCGATCACCTGATACGGCGTGTGGTTTTCCCTCTTTCATCAAGCGACACGTCAACTGGACGTGCGCTGCTTTGACTTTGTATTGTTCTGGGGGTCGACTGAGTTTTTTTGACATAATTAGCTTTTCAAGGGGTATTTTGTCGGCGTAGAACCTCGCAACTGTGTCTCGAACAATTTTGACAGCCTTGTTTAAATCACCGTCTTGAAGTAAGGCTTCCAAGACGGCCTTTTGCGTATCGACCACAATCGGCGCAAAGTCTCTGCGTACACACTCAACGCCTTTCATCTGCATTTTTGGCGGCAATCCCGGTTCGTATTTCATTCCGGCGTAGCGTTTTTTGCATAGCAAGAGGAATGTTTTGTAGGACTTTTCATACTCGAGTTCGTTGGGTGCAAGAAATATATCGGTAATTTTATTGGCCATGACCTCCCCAAAAGCGTGTGCATTTTTGATTAACTCTTCGTCGTTCGCTCCATTTACTAAGCTCCGCGGCACCTTCACAAAGACCGAGTCAGTATTGTGAACAATCATATCACCCACCCCTGCGTGAAAATGATGATTTTGCGTTGTCAAGTCGTAAACCCATTCCTCGTGTGGTATTTCGACAATCTTTTTAACTGCATTCATGTCTTTTCGAACGACTGTTCTTGTCCTTAAGCGAAATATGTTTGGTTTGTCACTCCGCGAGTCTACCACTACCATGCACCCAAGAGACCTCAACAAGTAGTATATACCAGCACAAGACTCGTGTCCCTTCTGTGAGATCTCGTAGTGGTCCAAATGTTTAGAGCCATCGGCGTCGTGTAGTCCATGTAAGAATGCTACTCTGATTTCTTTTGATGCATTTAGAATGACTTCTGGTACCTTCTTCTCTCTGTTGCTCGTGTAGAATAGTTTTCGAAAGAATTCTCCAAATCGCTTCACTTGATTATTCTTTACAATCAATTTGTAAACGCCACTTGATTTTAACGTGTGTAATATTTTAAACGTGAATTTGGGAAATATATTCGAGCAAATTATTTGATATTCTCGTAAAAGAGTCTCATCGGAGTTGTTAATTGCCCATGAAGCCTTCTTTCCGGATGAACATTCATACTGACCACATGAGCCATCTCCCATAAACATTCCCATAACCCGTGCAAGTTGTATATCAAGGGTAATATATGAGATCACGTCTTCCCAGTATCCATTCATTGGTTGAGTAGTAAAGTCGTTTGCTTTGGCAGCTGCTCTTCCAGAAACATATGATACTCCCATGTATATAAATTTCCGCTCGAAGATGTGTTCGATGCAACTTTGGTGCTCTGGAAACTCTGATGGAAACGAATGCATTAGTTTTGTCCCCACTGTTATTTCATCGGGAGATATTGCACTCCCGTCGTCCAATACCAATGAATGATCATTCGTACATCGTACAATTCCACTATGTGTTACGATTTGTAGCATCTTTTTGTGTTTTGCAAGTCGGTGTTTTACTAGATTTAGTATCTTCGTCCATCCCTTCTCCGTCCACGTAAATGTTTCTGTGTTCAAATCGAGGTCTTTTATTGCAACTATTTGAATGCGTCCATTACACATGGTGAGAAGCGGGGTGTTACCCGACACACTATCCCCGTATATACAGGTGGCATTGTGGCCTCCGCGTCCCCATACAGGATGGTTTTCTACCATGGACTTGGTCTGAAGGATCATTCCCCTTCCAAATTTGGTAACACTTTCAGCGATGGTCTTGCATGGTAATATTCCATGTGTAGCGCCCGTAAATCCGTAAACGCTATTGGCAACGACTTTCAAACCAAGCTGTCGTCCATCATAGACCTTGTACATGGTGCTGTGTGGAGTTTCTTGCTTCATTTTCTTTTTGACGGCCTTTCGTTCCGCCAGTACCTTTTGTAAAATTTCGGGCAAGAGTCCCAACCGTTTTTCTTTCGTAATAAAAGATGGGTTGTTTAAATCAATGGTGGTTTGCAAGACGCCGTCAATCATCTCATAGTCAGGTATCGTGCGGACGTCAACATCCTGCTGCCAGTTGTGTTGTTCTATTTTTGTTCTATCGCACAATGTTTCGTAGCTCATGTTCATGGCACGCATGATACTAGGGTATAGAGAAGCAAAGTCAAGGCAAGAAATAATAGAGTCTGTGTAGAATCCTTGTGAGGGCTCTACGACAACCGCGCCTTGAAACGAGTGTTCAACTTCGCTTTCTACCGCCTCCAACCCACATTCTGATGTAATTTCGTTATGTCTACGTTTTTTTGGAACATACTTGACTTTTGGAAGCATTAATTGTGGGCGGCGCTCTTTGGCGTATCGTAGCATAAGTGCAATCGTGCGAATGCCCTGTCCTCTGTTGATGACGTCTTTCAAGGATATTCCTGTGACGTTGGCCATTTGAAAAAGCACAGTTTGCTTGCAAAGTTTATCCATGAGTTTGTACACGAGCCACGAATCCTTGACGCAGTATATGGCGAGTTCACGACGACCCTCCATCGTTTGATACTTGGGGTAAATCATATCGTAATCCATGGGTACCTTCTTTGTTCCCAAATAGCTCTGTGCCAGATCGTCGAGTTTGTACGAAGATTCATTGTGCTGATCTTTCATGATGTCATACGAGTCAATGACAACGCGTCCGGGCAAATGCAATCGATATTGAATGTTCGTCCCCTTCTGAGAAGACGAAAACGTCTTTTTTTCAATCTTTGAACCATTCTGACGCATACGACCCCAGACAGGCAAGGTGGGACGCTTTTCTTTCGTCTGCATTTTTGTCTGCATTGTCCATGGTGCGATGGTCGTGTACCGTGTGAGCATATACGCATTGTCAAATCGATTGACGTTGTGACCTTGAATGATGTCAATATCATTTGTAACACACCAGTCAAAAAAATCTTCGAGCATTTCTAGTTCATTTTGAAAGTCGTATACTTTTGTAATTTCAGGGGCGTATGCACAATCTTGCGTTTCTGGAAATGCCGGAAGTTTATTGACTTCCAACCCTTTATCTCTCAATATCCAGACGTACTGCGTCAGGTCAGTACCCGTCTGCAATACCCCACCAATGGTCACAACTGGGTCCTTTTCTGCTACTGGGAAATCATAAAGGAGCTTGCCCTTTTCGTCCTTCTTATGACCCCCCTGTGCATCTACACGTGGTGGGGGTAGCGATTCAATGTCGTAAGAAAATATTCGCCAAGGGGCAACGCCCGATTGATCTTCCGATTGCTTTATTTTGATACAATCAATCTCTATGTCACACGAGGTTAGACATGGTCTGGTTTTTACTCCCTTTACATCAATCCATGCACATGAGTAGATATCCCTGTCTATGAAATATTGCAGCATGTAGTCGACCTGATTGTTGTAGACTGTCAATTCACGACCATAGCCGAAATATGTACTCTGACTTGTTGTCCCAGTATTGTAAAATCCACCTTTATACTTTTTTGGGAACCGGTGTGGAAATGAATCATCAACCAGTTGAGTGTTATTCGTCCAAGAAATTTGCTGTGTAATAACTGGGATGTACCCTCCACTGAGTATTTTCTTTAAATCGTACAGACTATATTTCGATTCCAATACAATTTTAAAAAATCGGACCGGGCCATCTTCATTGTAGTTCATGACGTCTTGGCCCTTTAATTCATAAACCTTGGCAGGTTTACTACTCGTGTTAAACCGTGCCGCATGTACGTTCGTGATATATGGCATGCCCATTCTTAACTCGCGTCCAGCGTCGTTCAACGCCTTTTTCCATCGTAACTTTTCATTTAAATCATCTTCAAAGGCTTGAGAGTTTTGGAATTTAAGTTCCGAAACTTTGATGACGACATGAGGATGGCAATCGTCTATGTGCACCGCAATGGACTTTCCATCGGCGCAACGACCAATGACAATAAATTGGTCGCCAAGAGGTACTGATTCTAAGTGTTGAAAGCGGAAAGACATATTTGAATGAGTGTGTTTGACAAAATGTGGTCCCTTTAAATAGAGAAGTATTCCGTGTGATCTCTACGTGTGTGTGATCATCAAGATGTCTACAATTTTGACAAGTCAAAAATAATGTAGTATAAATAATAATATTATTTATTATACACATGTTAAAAATGCTTAGCCCCGCCAAACGAGCTCGTAAAGAAGCGGAACGTCTTCGATTTCAGGCCAAACAGTCAAAAAAGAAGGCACGATCCCACGCACGCGACATAAAATTTGAAAAAAGAAACATATTTCACGAGAGTCCAATGCGCCACCGCACGAAACGAGAAGTCCTTGCCAGTGGGTCGCCGATCGTATGTACTCTTCGAGAGGTCATCGATTTTGACGACTGCTTGGATAGGGTGAGAACAAATAGATGTACTGACGACCTGCTTCGACTTATTACGAAAGGTGTGATTTGCGATCCAAACGCCGTGAAAGTTTTTTCCCTTTCCGTTCCATGCAAAGAAATGGACTATGTCATTGGTAACGACGAGCGAACCACTCGAGAAATGCGAGAAGCGTACACAGAAGTTTTGACGTGGATCGTGCGCGCGGGGCTTCAAGAACTGGACGATGCAGCCACTCTACTGGCGATTGTGCGTGCCTCGTTTACCGACTCGAATAACTGGATAGAGATGAAAGAATCTGGTTTTTGGGGAGACATTGAAGTTCTTGTGACGCACTTGACGGACGATGGCAAGTGGGCATATTTTGACAATCGCATCGTACTCAACGATATTCGGTATACGTTCGAGGATGATATATTTAAAATGGATTTAGACTTAAAATGATTGTTTTAACTCATACTTTAGACGAATGCGGTCTAAATTGGTGGCGGTCGCATCGAGCTTTTCGGCTGCGTGTTTTATTTCATGCATGGTATATCTATGCTTTGGAATAAATGTGAATTTTGCAAAAATATTTCTATGCAATGGGTCGTCGTAAAAAATTACATCTTCGACACCTGCTCGTTTAAGTAAATGTGTACCATATTTTATTATTCCTTGTGTAACCAAACACTGCAAAATAGCAACGACTTCTTGCTTTTCCTCTAACACTCCATGAAGTCCTCCGTCGATAAAGATATGCGTAAAGAAATTTTCCCCATACAAATCTAAGATTTTCCTCCAAACTTCGACATCAAAGCAATTGCCGTAAATGGTGGTAGAGCCTCCGTACAATAGCAGATCGCAAGTTATCCACGTCTCTTCCGTATCGGGTGGTACTTCTTCCAAAGTTATGCCAACACAGAGCCACATATGCGTAACCATCCGTTTGAATTTATACTAGGAGAAACAACATTTCAGGCTATTTATAAATGCCAACATATCATAATCCATGTGCAACATGGCATGGTTTACATAATGTCCGCAAATTACTAAACTCGGCATGTGCTTCTTGCCATCTTTGCCTCCATGGTTGACAAAGTGTCCATACTCCAATTTTCTTTTGTTCGGTGCTTCTTTCAAGTGGGATGTTTTTTAAACTTGTGTTATTCGCAGCTAGGAAGTGACCAAGAAGCTCTATGAATGACACTTTGCAATGGTCTATGTCAATTTCCGTAAAATCAAAGTATTTAAAACAGACATCGCATCTTATTTCATTTGTCTGTGCATCTGTGCGTTTCATTTTATAGTCAAGTGTTTGATCACTGATATCACTCCGGAATACGCGTTTTACCAATTGTATTTGGTCTGGAAGCTTTCTCTGGACGTAAAATCTGACTGCTGCATCCTTTGAACAGTTATCACTTTCCCCAGTTGCATTAAAAAAGTACATATCCGCATTTGTTCGTTTATATTGTGTATGGTTGTTGAGAAATACTACCTTTACGGTATCTCCCATTCGCTTTCCAGTTTCGTTAAAATATGGGTCATAAATTTGAGCGAGTGTCTTTGTGTCTTGGACGCTTGCAACGTCACCGACGCAGTATTTTACATATATGTTACGTATGTGCTGTTTCACTGCCTTGATTGTTGGCATTTATAAAATATAGAGCATCTTAAATAGTAAAAATTATAATGTCTGTTTGTATTTTTGGTATTTGGATATCGTATCGGCGACACGCGATACAAAATAGAGTTGCATCAAGTCCACTACGACGAACGTAATATTGATAATGAAGGCAAGCATTTCAATGGCCGTTTCTGTACCCCCCTGCATCTGCAACAAGAATGTTATACAATCAAAGAGTGCTGTAACGGTAAAAGCAATTTGCAAAATCGAATAAAACAATTTCTCATTATTTTGGATGGTGACGATGATGGGGTCAACGATGGCGTGTCCGAGAGCAAGCCAGTAGAGTGGTGTTTCGGACGTCTTTCCGACAGCAATAAAAAAGAATACAATATCGAACAAGAGCATGAACGTCGCTAGCGTGTTGACTTTCTTCGAGAATACCTGTATCGAGTTCCATGTGGGTGGTTCCTTCTCGATTCGCAAGCGTTCCTTCTCTGCCTGTTCATGCAAGTCTTTCTTGACGAGCTGCTGATTCAAAACGTTGAATTGTGTCGCACTGATGATATCTGTAATGGCAAACACGATAGCTAGGCAGGCCCATATGCTCTTCTCATAAAGTCTTTCAAAGCATGACGCGGACGGCTCTCCGAAGCATCGCGTGACTGTAATGACGTTTAAAGTAATGATGACGGAGTCGACAAGTAACATAGCGACCAACATTATAGATGCTGTTGATGATAACGCGGATCCATCGGCAACTGAAATGGCTAGTGCGATGGGTTGTACGATGACATGTATCATATGCATCCACGAGACATGCGTCCCGTTGAACAGCCCATTGATGGACAAGTAAACGAGGACTGCCACGATAGCGGTAGCAGAAGAGAGTCGTATTCTATTACGTGTGCTGACAATCGACTGCGTGTCAACTGGTCTAACGTCCATAATATTTTAATGTTAGTTACGTATTTATACCTTCAATCGAAATTCTCGCTTTCGCTTGGGTGGTCTTTCTGGTGTTTCCGATGACTTGTCGATCAAAGTGTACATTGCCTCGTCCGGCGGTGGTAGGTCAGGTATTTGGTATGTCCACTGCAACTGTCCGTATTCGTTGTATGTTGTAGTCAATTTGGGCAGCGCTGCTCTAAAAGGTGGTGGATGTTTCCCCTCTCTCCACTGTCTACCGGTCAACATAGTAAACCCTTCTGAAGTTTTCATCATTTGCACTTCATAGTTTGTGACATCTTCTTGGTTGGCACCGCAAACAGTCCATGCCATCACATATTTTGTTCCTGTCGATAGTTCCTCCACTTGTTCAAAGTCCATTTTTCTAGTTTAATCTTTGACTTTATACTTCACTGTCACTTTTCGTCGTTCAACTGTAATTTGTGTATTCGGTTCTTCAAAGTCGAGTCGTTCGATAGCTGAGCGCTTCCCAATGATGCCCGTCTTGGCTCGGTGGTGTTGCAACCAATTTACTAATTCAGATTGTGCGGGGTGTGCCTGTTGAAACCCGGTGTTGTACAGTGTATACGACTGTGCGTGATTTGACGTTGTATGTTGTGATGCTGTAGACTGTATAAATTTTTGATAGTCTTGATCGTCCATAATTTTAAAGAAAATCAAGGGTATAAATATGCTATTTTTTTATGAAAACGATGTATAACGCGGGTGATTTAATTCAAACAGCAGGGGGTGCCGGTGAGGTAGTGGACACAAATGAGGATGGAAACCTTGAGGTGTATTTCATTGTGTCCAATAAACATAAGGCTAACGGCAAGATATACGAATACAATGAAGAGTGGGAGGTTGTACAAAAAGTTGATGTGTTAAAGCATGTGCCTCGTCCTCTGGATAAATTTAAGTATCCACAGTGCTACAGCGAAATTGGTTTCAAAGTGTGGGATGGTATTATCTTTACAAGAGTGGAAGACGATGAAGAGTTGGACGAGGACCTTCAAAAATTTCAATTTCCAACGGATTGCATTGAGTATGAGAGTGACGATGACGATGTTGATATGAGCGATTTCATCGTGCCTGACGAGGAAGGTGAACCATTTCGACCTGCAAGTCCATCATCACAGTTCGTACAGGACACGCATCAAGCCGTACATGACTACAACAAGTGGACCCCAACCGATCAGAAAGCGAGAGCTGTTAAAACCGTAATCGACAATATGGGTTTAACGTATGGTCGATTGGAGGACGACCGTCAGTTCGCATTGGGCACAGTCGTAAACTACAACCACCCACCGTTGAAAACAGACAAGAGAACTGAAAAATCCACGAATTAAAAAAAAACAGGGTATAAATAGCTGGGCTGTTTTTTATAAGAAATGACAAAAACTGAAATGACAAAAACTGACATAAAAACGAAACGAAAACGCCGAGCAGCAACGAATGCTATCCGAGAAATAAGAAATGAGCAGAAAAGAACGAACCACATTATACCTACAGCACCATTTAATCGACTAGTGCAAGAGATTGCGCAAAAACATCACGAAGGCTTACGTTTCAAAGCGCGAGCGTACGACGCATTTCACGTTGCCGTTGAGGATTATTTAATTAAAGTATTTTCCGACGCCAATACATGCGCTATCCATAGCCATCGCGAGACCGTTCAGCCGAAGGATTTAAAATTATCCCTGTCGCTGCAAGAGGCGTGAGTATATATTTATACAACTTAACCATTTATATAAATGAGTGTCTTGTCAAATTTTACATATATATCTCTAGTAAACAAAACACCATACTTTCTTACCCTTACCTGTGACGCCGAACAAGACGATAAGTTCTCTGTAAAATCGAACTCCAAAGACGTTGTGACCGAGGAGATTAGTAATCAAGGTGGATTCTTGCAAAGCCTCTTTCAATATTTTGGCGGTGTGGCATCAAAACGCGTCATCGTAAATCTTGGAAAGCACGAAACAGTTGACTTGGGTATTCGTAGTAAGGCAGATTTGACATTTGAGTATCAGGCAAAAGTTGAACACTCGTTTGAACACATCCCCGGCGATTTTGTCATTGGGTTAAGTGATCAATGTGGACATGTTTCGGTAATATTGAACGGGACGCGTGGAATTGGTTACGATGATTCAGGCGCCGTATGCATATTAGGCAAGAGCGTTGTTAGCAGCTGTGACCTCCTCATAACTCCATCATTTCTTGACGGTGACAAAAAACCATTACCGATAGATGAGTTTACACCATCCATCTGCAAACTTAGCTTCAAATAATGTAAAATTCAAATACGTATACTATAAATATAAGAATAGTAGAGATATAAACCATGTCACTTACCTTGCCAAACAAATTACCCAACAAAAAGGTAAAATTAGGCGATGGTACTGTTTTAAAACTGTTCTCATTGTTTTACACACATCCATATCTTTTGAACGAGGATGGTTGGAAGTTGTTAAATCTAGGCGAAGAAAAACTCCTTGTAGACACGGATTCTTTGCATGTGTTTGGAAATTGTGAGATTCGTTTGAAATACGACAAAGAGCATATCACAAATGTCAATCTAACATCAAATTTGAAGGGTGATGAGTTAGCTTCGTTATTCGACGAAATGCTCAACTATTCAAAGCAAGTTCGAGCAGACATGAATAGTCACTACGACCCCGACAAAGTTTCGGAGCTAGATTTGAGTAGTCTCAAACTCACTGAGAGTTCTTCCTAAACCCGTCCATAATGTCAACGTGTGTCGCCATACTGAGTGCAAGCTCCTCCAACTCCAGTACGAATGTTTCCAATGTGGATATTGTAAGCTCGGTTGGAGCTTCAGCGGGTGCTGCACTCTTTGCAGATCGTTTTCGTTTTCGTTTCGTCATGGTTGACTGGAAAAATCGGTACTATTTATATTGCCGTCGTTTGAAACTGTGACATTTCGTGGAAAATCATACGAGTGTCTTCCATTTTGACTTTGTTTCCAACCATTAATAGAATCAGTATTTCGATTATATAAAAAATTGGCAAGTATGTGCTGTGGATTGCACCCTCCACCTCCACAGTACTCCCGTATGTAATAAGTACAATCCCAGACACTAAGAAGGCATTGTTAAACCATTGATACCTCGCCTCATGTAATTTTCTACCGTAAATAAGACTTCCAAGAAATAGAATAAATCCTATAATGTTTATACTACAGAATCGTACTAACGGTGGTTCGGGTATTTGGTCCACCAAACTTTTGGCCAATGAAAGTATTGTTGTAGTTATCATAACCATTAGAGAAAAGAAACGGAAGCCATTTGGAGATGTAAAGCTCAGTGGCATGGTATAAATATATAATGCAAAGTATTTATAGTAAATGTGGGTTATCATACATTGGTATTATTTATTTGTATGTGAACCAAATCCAATTTTCCACACAGTCACTGGATTACTTCTTCTAGCAAACGATAAAGCAAATCTCGAAGAGAAAATAGAACAAGTACCGTCAGCGATTGGTATGACAATTATGTACATTGGTTATTACTGTCGTGGTCACATTCTCGATTACGGATTTTTACCGTGGTGGGTTTTAACCGTTGCTGGAATTCGTAATCGTGGACCTGTGGTTCTTCTGGGTGGGATAACATTAGGCATTTATTTCCTCACATTAAACTGGCTGCAAATTAGTGGACATGTACTCATGAACACCGGTCGTGCTATCCGAGCAAAGAGAATGAACTATCGCATGCATGGGATTGTACATATGGTACTTGGATTTACAATGCCGTTCATTTTTCAAAATGAAACCAGTGATGTCGTAAGTATCGAAAACATTTACAAAGTTTCGCTTGCAGTAATGTCATCTATTATCTTAATAAAATCAAAAGACAACATGGATTGGTTCTCACTGTGTTCTATTTTCTCGTCTCCAACAACATTACCACTTGCATTGCTACACCTCATAAGTCTTGATTGGTACGAATGCTTTCGAAACAATCATTTTAAAATTGTCAAGGGGTCTTGCAATTGGATAATACCATTGTTTTTGTTCGTCTATCCATTTTATGCACAAATTACAGTCGGAATATCGGCAAGTAAGATTGTTTGATAATTCAAAAGCTTGCGGTACTGACCAAATAATGTTTTGAAATTATTCGACGCGCGCCCAATGTCGATTACTAGTCGCCGACGCACTGGCGACGGTAAATTCGTACCATGTTCTATCATCTTTAATATACAAACAAACACCTTCTTACAACACGACTTCCGCAAGACTATTGTAAACAGTTTCCATTGTCTTGTATCAAATATTTCACCTGCCAGAATTCGTGGATCATATTTCAACAGCAATTCTTTCAAATGAAGCATTTTCTTAATGTCAACGCGTGACGAATTTTTCACGTCTAATCGCGTTTTCCAGAGTTCTATCGTGTCATATGTTCGCATTTGCTTCGAAGTCGCTAACAAACGGTGAAGAGCATTATTATCTAAATATGGGAGTACAGTCCAGATTATAAATTCACGTTCCATTGCTCGCGTTTATATTGTCCCGGGTGGGTATTTATAGTGCTCAAACGCGTCGCAGGGGGTCTGGGGTGTGTGTACTCGTCAAAAAAACAAATTTGGTGACTATATAAGGGGTGATATATTTTAAAAAGAATCATGAGTATAAAAATTGTATTTAAGGATGCGAAAACATTCGCACGGATTTTAAGCTACAACGCCGAATTTGATAAGACTATATCAACCGTAGTTCTTCGTCCAGATGGTTTTCACATGCAGACAATGGACGCATCACACACGTCTATAAACGAATTAAAACTCCCACCAGAATATTTTGAAATTTATGAGGTACATACAGAAGAAATTCAAATTGGTCTTCCCTTGGAGATTGTATACGATTTTATCAAAAATGTGAAGCATGAGACGCTAACATTGATGAAAACCGATACTTCGCCGAATATACAGCTGTCCGTTGTCTCCGACGACGGGTTCGAAGCGTGTCTTAGTGTCAAATCCATCAACCAAGATTCGGAATTATTTCAAATACCACCGATGCCACCAAACTGTATTTTTCACGTTGACTTATTGACCTTAAAAAAATGGTCAAGTTTCTTGCCAAAAAAAGGCGCGATAAAATTTGTACCAGAGAAAAAGACAATACGTGTCGAGTCAACTACGGATTCTGGCTCTTTTAAACTATGCGAACAAGTGGAATATGAACATTTTAAAAAGCCGAATCACGTACAGGTTGGCTCCGTCGTCATGGACAAAATTTACAAGCTCATGCACTTTGGATTTCCAATCGCATTTAAATTGGTGAACGACGCACCATTACAGTGTTCTGTTGATCTTGGTAGCAATGTGAAAATGTTCTCATATTTTGCACCGATGATCGAAGACGAAATGGAATTGGAATAACAGTATAAATAGCCATCATTTTGCTTTAAAAAATGGAAATCGAAAGTTCAAGAGTTCGAATAAGTGAAGATGATGAAGAAACTGAGATTATTCACGAGAGACAAGATTTGCTCAGCAAGGCGAAGAAAGCTTCAAAAAAACCCAGTTGTCAACGCTCTTTCTGCAAGGCTTGTGTGATTGGCGTTGCTATTGTTGTCTTTATCGCGATGATGGTGCAAATATGGAGCGATTATGGAGAATATATTCAAACGAACACATTCCCTCCAAAAATCTCGTCCATGTTCTCATTTTGTCCGGAGGATACTACTGATACTTGCATGACGAAGAATTACAGGGCGTTAAAATGCGAATGGGTAGATTCGAAGTCTCTCACTTGTACTGGAAACAAGCCAGAACATCACATGGTTGACGTAAACGTCCCAGTAAACACTATGAGCTGGCATGAGCAACTAAACATCACGTTTGTTGAGGGTTGGGTTGATCAATGTGTACACATAACAATATGGTCGATTTAATTATAATAATTACTTTTTAAAGTTTTAATCTTGTGACAGTTAGTGCATAAAAGTTGGCACTGTTTCATTTCGTTCCGAATGTGCGCATTAAAATAGTCCCAGTCTTTATAAACCATTCCTGAGACTGACATTCGTTTGGTTTCCGGGTTGATATGATCAAAATCGAACGCGCATGCATTTTCGAGTGTTACTGTTCTTTTGCATGTCAAACATGACCCACGCTTCAACTTTTCGGCATTGATGATCTCACGTTTAGCAAGCCTGTCCGGTTGTTTCTGCTTCTTGCGCTCAGCTTGTGACTTAAGGCGATGACAGAATCGGCATAATGCTTTACATTTCATAAGCTCTGCTTGTAGAGCCTCGACTCCGCCGTTGCAAGACCACCAGTAGTAATGACCGCATTTATGCACCTTCTTAAATTTAGACTGGTGATCTGCTTCGATCAGTCTACTGTCCCTTATTCCACAATTTTGACATGGATGCTCTGACTTCCACTTTTCAAAATATGCACGGCATTTCCCCTTTTTCGTCGTCGGATTTATAATAGTACGCCTTTGAGTATTCCGACAGATAGAGCACCAAGCAGTCAATTTAGTTCTTCTGTTAACCCTCGGTTGAAAGTATGAAGCTTCTCTAGTTACTTTACACTTATTACACTTAGGCATAGTGGATTTTAAATAAGTCATCGTACCTTATATAGTGTAATTTCAATTATTTTGACAAGTGCCATTTTAAAAAATAGTCAGTATATAAAGAGTACATATAAGTATAAAATGATACCTAACAAAAAGACAACATTAACCTTTCTTGCTGTTGGTTTTGGTAGTGCTTTTGTATATATATTTTATTCCAAATATCTCCGTCGTGAAGCTAAAAAAGAATAATATAAATAACTTTTCTAAATTTCAAAATGGAACAATGTACAGTCAGGGGAATGTTCCCAGTGAACTTCTCTTACGCGTTGGCTCGAAACATCCTACGCGAATTTACTTATAAGAATTTACAAGAGTTCAAGTGTGTTCCTTCAGAGGAACGAATCCAAGAATATTTAAAGACAAAGTTTTTCAAACAACCATTGATAGCAGAGCATAGTATAAAGATTTTTCTGACACACGAAGAATCTATGAACACTGTTTCATCATTGTCAATGACCGCGTACGAACCTGTCGGGAAAAAACGTAAATGCACACAGTTTGAAAGCGCCGAATTTAAAAGACTTCGTTTGACGTCTGATGAAATCTTACAATGTTCGATTTGTCTTTACAATATCCACCGTACTGGATGCAAATTATCATGTGGATGTAAATTTCACACACACTGCGTGAAAAAGGCATATCTGTACAACAAACGCTGTCCACTGTGCTACGAACCTATAAATTTCTGGCACATGCAATGATCGACTCGGCAGAAAATATTCTCTTCAAAGGCAGCACGTCATACCACTGTAAATAAACGAATATGGGGCGGTAAGTTGAGAACATTGCGACAATAAAATTCACCAATCGAGAAAACATGACTTCTTTGTTTTTGTCGATGATAAAATCAAGAATAAGCACGCTTTTATGAAGACCGAACCAATTTGTAAAGAGTGTCGGCATACCACTAAGAATAACATAATTCATAATTTCTGGTGTAATAGATGAATTTAAAACTGGGTCGAAATTTAAAATATTTATCCTGATCAGACTATTAAGATTTTTTATAAATTTGACAGGACCGCCATCGCTCGAAGAAATTGGAATGAGCGGAGCCACCACACTGACTAGACGGTGAAGAGAATAGTACGTCGCAGCCATTGAAGTTTTTGGATCGTTCTGATGAAATACATAGTACAATGTAAAAGCTATGAATGAAAACGGCTGAGCGTATGATACAGCACGATTAGTCCACGCATGCCATAGAAGTATATTCCTTATTCGAGTCTTATGGGGTGCAAACCAAGTTTCTTTTGGGTATGTGCGATTAAGGTCGTTGTCTATTTCATGCACTGGTAACATCGATTTATTCGGTTTTGATGACAGTGGTGATGTCCTCTTGCCAATCAGTTTCAACTTCCAAGTGGTCGCACTCATCTGGTAACACTAACTAAAACTTTTATATGTACAATATTTGAATTAAAAATGTATAAATACTGGCAAATATTTTCAAAATGCTTATCCTTGGAGGTGAAACATCGGGTTGGTTAGATCAACTACTTAATTTTGCAATATCAGGAACAGCGGGACTCTTACTAAGCCTGCAAGTGTATGACCATGAAGGTGCCGTCCCCGGCGTCGTCGGTATGGTAGGCGCCGCCGTTTTATCAATTCTCGCACTCTATTACCTCTTAATCGCGCTTCAATTTGGCATGGCCGCCGAAGAAGTTGAAGAATCTCCGTCGGGGGAACTTCTTCGAAATATGCTATCCTCTGCTGCGACTATCGTCGTTCTTGGCGCACTAGGCCATGAGGTTGTTAAATTGGATGGATACAATATGGGCAGTGTTGACATGGTAAAACCACTCATCGTGACGAGTTTGGTACTTATTTTGCGCGTACTTGATCCTCTTTTTGACAAAGGTAAAGATAAGAGAGGGTGGGGACAATCGTTGACGATCCGTTGCGCGGACGAACCGGACATGAAACCCGCAGTGTATGGATTGTCACCACGGTCAATCTTTATACACTTGCTCTTGGCCGGATCTTTGGTATTAACTGCTCTTCATCACGATCAAGCGTATGGTGGAGCGACCGACGACTCGACAAAGGGGATTTACATTATTTTGTACATCCTCATAGGTGTTCATGTACTTAACTACGCACTTTTCGCAGCATTAGATATGGTTGGTCTAAAACTTCCATTTGCAACGTCTGGATGTGATGACAGTGAAGTCAAAGCTTTGAGCCGCGTCCCACTTATTCGCCAAGCTGTCGCTACAACCGCACTAGCATTCCTATCTTACTTGGTGGGTGCACTGTACCCAGCCCCACGCGTGGAGTTACTCATTGGCGCAACTGTATTATATTCAGTTGCCGACTCCGTTGGACGAAATTATCTGTAATTATTAGTATATATTAGTTGCTTTATCTTAAAAATGTCAGTTCTTCGTAGTAGTTTACTATTTTGGTTTTCCTTCGGTTGGCTAGCCTTTCCGTTTTTCATCAATGTACCGCAGTTGCAAAGAGGTAATTTCGCCACCGCAAGAGTTCGTTCTATCGGGTACGTGTATCTACTTTTTCTAATTGTCCTACTCTTCACAACCGACTCGCTCGCGTGGCTTTTTTGGATCAGTTTGACCGGAGTCGTGTTTATATATGTTTCCATGGGGGCATTTATTTATTATTTTGACGACGAAGAATATATCAAGGAGCCCGAGGAAAAATACCAAGAAAATCGAGTGGGAAAAATGGTATTGTAAACCTATAAATATGAAAAGAAAACATTTAAAATGGATCCTCCTGATTCGAAACGCAGACGTACACGAAGTGAGACAAAAAATGATGAGTGGGCGAACCTCATTTCGAGTACACCTTCGAGTACAGTTTCGACTGTCGGAGCTGATTTTATTTCACCCATGGGAATGACACCATTTGGTCAAACACCTACTTTTAAAATCCCCGAAACACCTATAAGTGCACTTGGAAACATCAGCGAAACCCCCCGTAGTGTTGTTAGTAGTGGGTTTGAAACTCCGATAAGTACTTCATTTGACAGAGCTCGTACAGACGATGCCATTACGAGAGCTATGCGCCCTGACGACCCAGATCATCCAAGTGACACCATTGTTAAATTACAAATCAAAAAATCATCCGATCGCCCAACCTTTTTTAATGAAACAAATGTAGAAATCGAAATTGGGCCACCAATACCAATAAATTACAGGAGATTAATAACTACAGCCTTCTCCTTCTACGAAGAAGAGACGCTTGTGACGCTTGAAGCAAGACAACCAAAGAGTCATCTTAACAACATGTTAGACCAGTGCAAACAAAAAAAGAGTGCACAGGGGGATAAACGAATGTTACTACTTAATGAATTATTAGACTATGTGCCAAAATCCTATCAAGATTGGACAAGATCAAAAATGCAAATGATGTTCCATAAAAACTTTTTACAAGCGGTTTGCCTTCACTTGTATCGCGATGACGTGGACGTAGATATGTCGCGCATAATGCGGATCAATGGGTTCGACAACCTGAAGCAGCAAGTGCTTTGTCTCACACCCCGTCGTTTCGGCAAGAGCACAAGTGTCGCCATGTTTGTGGCAGCATACGCAATGTCTGTTCCAAAAAGCGAACAGTGTATTTTCTCCACAGGTCGACGTGCGTCGCAAAAACTGCTCGAATTAATTAGAGACATGATTATAGCTGGAAAGTATAGGGATATGTTTTTAAAATGTAATGCTGAAACAATGCTTGTCAAGGGGGATTCGGAGCTAGATATTCGAAAAGTTCATTCGTATCCGTCATGTGCCAAGACACTTCGTGGGTGTGGTGGTGACGTAGTATATATGGAGGAAGCTGCATTCATGGCCTTGGATGTATTTTTCGAGGTCATTGTGCCTCTCTTGGAGATGGAGACGACGGCGTTGATTGCTATTAGTACGCCGCTAGATGGGCTGAACTTTTATTCCGAGATGTTCGATTTAAAAGGTGGTGATGGCAAAGCTCTGTTCAACACTTTGCGCGTTGGCCTGTCGTGCGACAAGTGTCAAAAAGCCGGAAAGGCGGCGGAGTGCACGCATATGGCGTCTATTATTCCGCCTTGGAAGAGTGCAGCTAAGTTTGATATGGTAAAATCAATTTATGGTGACAGGAAGGATTTACTTGCACGTGAATCGATGGGGCAAATTACAAACGATGCCGCTTCCGTCTTCTCGCAAAAGTTGGTTGACCGTATGTTTAACAAAGTCCCGTGGTGCTTGAAAAACAAGGCAAAGTTTATTTTTTTGGGGGTTGACCCGAATGGTGGTGGTAGTTCTGAGCTAGCTATTGTGACCCTCTGCATGGAGCAGAATAACATTATCGTTTGCGGCGCAGAAAGTCACCCGGCAAAAAATCATGACATGATACAGATGCTTTTAGTGCAACACATTCGGGCACTGCGCGGGCACCCTGATCTCAGGGACGCATGGATCATTAACTTTTTTGAAAGCAACTTAGGACAGGAAAGTAGCCATATGGCCCACATGGTGAAGGACGAACGGCGTTGTTGGACAATGTACGAAAAGGGCAAAGCCGGGGTGGTTACCACACACGAGCGAAAAACAAAGTATACGGAATCTGTTTTAAACTTTTTTAACATGGAAGCCATTCATTTTATTAATGAACCAGTATGTGCGAACCCATACGTCGACGCCAACGACCGGTGGACAAAGGTCAAATCTGAGTTCAAAAAGCAAATGTTGCAATTTCAAAAGAATGTCTTGATGCCAGCGAACGCTTGGGAAGTTGCAAAAATTGTATATTCTGGAAAAGTCAAGGCAGGTATGAACGATGATATTGCCATGACGCTGCTATTTACATGTTTTTGGGCTCAGCAATTTGTTGGTAGAAAAGTTCAAGCACCATATGATAGTTTTGAGGCTTAGAAAAAGGCGAACATTTAAAAAAATACACGGTATAAATATGCCCATTGATATTTACAGAAATGAGTTACCGTGGTATTATGTGGAGTGGCGATAACCAATTTGCACAAACACCACCGACCGTCTGGGATAAATTACACGCTGAGTTTGGAGAAGATCTGTTTGACCCATGTCCACCAAATCCAACAGAAGACGGTCTCGCGATAGATTGGAAGAGGACAAACTACGTCAACCCCCCATATGACAACTGTGCCAAGTGGATGCAGAAGGCCGTTCAAGAGAAGCAGAAGGGTAATATGACTATCTGTTTAGTCCCAGCAAGGACCAACACAAACTGGTTTCACGAATGGATTGTTCCACATGCTGCAGAGCTTCGTTTTATTCAAAACGGCATTAAGTTTGTTGGTTATAAGAGAAAAAGCCCGTTTGCTGTCATGCTTGTTATGTTTCGACCCGATTACACGGGTGAATTGAAAGTCACTACCGTAAATTACTACCCAGAGCGAGCACCGTATCCAAAAAATCGTAAAAAAAGAACGTTAAACCCTAAGGGAAACAAAGCAAAGGTGCGGAAAGTGGTGAAGGAAGTTGTTGACGATATCGTCAAAGCGGTGGAGTCGGAGCCTATGGAGGAGCATGTTGCACCACCCCCTGCATCACCGGCTGCATCGCCCCCCGCACCTATTCAGGCAGTTGCATCACCGGCTGCATCGCCCCCCGCACCTATTCAGGCAGTTGCATCACCGGCTGCATCGCCCCCTGCATCACCTATTGAGGCAGTTGCATCACCGGTTGCACCACCCCCTGCATCACCTATTGAATCGCCCCCCGCACCTATTGAGGCAGTTGCATCACCGATTGCACCACCCCCTACATCACCGGTTGCACCACCCCCTGCACCTATTGAGGTAGTTGCATCACCGATTGCATCACCACCCGTATCACCGGTATCGCCAATCTAAAATATGTTATTATAAATACAACTGATCCTATATAAAATGCCAAAAGTATTTAAATGTATATATTGTAATAAAGGTTTAATAGGGGGTACATACACCTTGATAGAACATGTATCGAGGTGCCCTGTTCATGTCAACGTGCATCGGGGGGACGCTCGTGTACGTTGCAAGTCTCCCTGACGGGCGAGGCGATTCGAATTGGTTTAGGTAAAAAGTTAGTTGATTTTTTGACATTTGTAGTTCTTGCTTGTAGTACTCCACCTCTCTCAATAACCCCTCCTTCATTTCGTCATATTGTTCCTTCAGATCGTTCACAAGTTCTAAATACTCACCCTCGTTCATTTGTACGATGAATACGGGTATATATACACGGTCGTTTTTGTTATAAACCATGCCAAAGTCTATCTATTTCAATGCAAGAAGTAAGGAATATCGCGAGTTGTCCAACTACTTTGGTGGTGTTGAATTCGACTACGTTACACGCCGATTTAAATCTCCAAACATAGTGTGTCTATTAAATTATTTAAAATCACTGCGTTACCAAGCAGATGTTTCTGAATTTACGCGATGGCTCAAAATTCTTCAGCCAGATAAGAAGCTTACGACGAAGATGGTGCGAGAATGGATATATCAAAAAACCCCAATCACGGGCATATTGGCAAAACTTGTCGGTGGGTGTTACGATATAAAAAGTAGAACCGCCAGACATCGAATCAATGCTATTTGCAAAGAAATGCCGGGAATCAAACCAGAGATGTTTGCGGAGACAAGACTTAATACAATGGAAGATATGCTGGACTGTCTACGCACCAAGTTTTGTAAGACATCATCATACTACAAAAAGATGTTGCTGTCAACAGGAGAACAGAAATTGCATGTGGCTCCGTTGAAGGGAGATCCGGGTAAGTGGACTTATATGAATGGAAAAGGGGGTGATCTCCTTGGAAAGATGCTCATGAAAATACGAGAAGAGCTTCGAGACATCCATACACCAAAACTGCCCGACCCCATTCCGGACAACTCACCGAAAGAGCTAAGTGAACTAGAGTGGACTGTTCATTGTGAGATTGATAACTTACGAGAAAAGAAAACGGGCTATGATGCAGATGGGGAAGGTGAAAGTAGTGTTGACGATGAAAAATAATTTAGTATAAATCATGTAGTCTATTTTCTCATATGGGTATCATAAACACTAAATTCTTCAGCACGCTTACGAATTCGAAAATTAACCCACAAAATCAAAGGGGGTATCACATGAAGGGGTTATCGTATTCGGAGGCTGAAAAAAGAATTAAAGGCAACGGCAGGGTTCCTATGCCTAATGAAGTAATTTTTAAAATGCAAAACTGGGAGAGTCTTGAATACCCAGAGTTTGGAGATAACATTATCATATACTTTTCCCGCTTTCTCTTTTGGTTTATTTCTAATTCTGTGTGTTTCATCATAATCAATATTTTTTTGATTATGTTGTTTTATGGTTCGACGGCAGAAAAGGAACCAAACTCTACTATTACAGATGGGAATGAAGATGCAATAAAGGGAGTTGCTGGCGTTTACAGTATTTTACTAGCACTTATGTTTACCAACGCAATCACGCGGTATAAGGAGTCGAAGAAATTGTACGATGCATTATGTGGTGACGTTAAAGCCTTTGCAATCTGGCTGTCAACCCTGTCACAAGATACTGTGAAGTATGGTTATCAAAAAATTGCATTCTCTGGGCAAAATCTAGCAAAATCTAAAAACACCCGTATCGATGACACGTTTGACAAAATGCGCATGTTGCTTGCAGTCCTTGCACCTCTTGCGAAACGTGTTGTGCGATATGCTCATCATGAAAGTATTTTTTTCTTGGATAATTCATCTAAACCTGACATACGCCGTCTCGACGACAAATACCGCATCAAGGAGACTAAAACCTGCGGTTGTTTTACCAAATATACAGAATTGTCTAAACTTAAACTGTTTTGCGAATTGCCGGGTGATGAATGTTACCAAGTAAAAGAAAAAACGAGGATACAACCTGTAAGAGGAAGAAATCAAAGAGTAATAGTAACCTTGACAAAAACCAAAACCAATTTACGTTTACATAACAAAACATACGCCGAATTTTTAAATGCTATCGAAACTGCAAAGGATTCAGATAATTTAATGCGAAAAGTTTATAATGAATACAAAGAGTATGACTTTACTTCATGGGGTAGTCCGGGACAGGTAAATAGAAATAAACGGGAACTCTTTGGTAAGGTAAAAGATGTGAGCGATAAAACAGGTATGAATCTCTTTGAGTGCGCTCTTTATTGCTTACTTGACTATGTGAATGAAGTAAACGAACTTGATATGGGTATTGACGGAGGCAATGAACGTGATCTCATTATGAAATGGAATCATATTTACAATTCCTATGGATCGCTGATGTCTTACAATACATATATGCAACCGTTGATTATACGCTTTGCTATAGTTGTTTCGTTATACATTTATACTATTGCGGTGACGGTATCTATGAAAGAGAATGGTGAAAGTATGCTCGTCGTATTTGGTTCAACATCGCCTTATATTGTTCTATGGGTAATCACACAGCTTTTATTTTCACCATTCTCAAAACGGACGTTTTTTCTGGTTGACAATGTCAGTAGAGTCGGGAGGGATACTCAACGGGAAGTCAATAAGCTTTTAGAATGTCGAAAGTTTTTTGATCTAAGGGATATGAAGAGAAGGGAAAATCCTGATATTGAAATGGGTGATGAGATACCATTTGATGCCGAAGGTGTTGCTAAACAAATTTTAGAAAGGCGGAAAAGAATTACAATTAGGAAAGATAAAAAAGATAAAAGAAAGAAAGGGGAAAAAAATAAAGGATTTTACGAAGAAGAACAAATACCATTATTAGAATTTTAATTACCAATCTTCTACGTACGGTACATCGTCGAGGATCGCTTGGGTGGAGCCTCCTTCTTGGTCTTCATCCGTGTCAGAATCGACGTACTCACGTTTGGGTGCTCTCCAGACGATGACAATGTCACGACCAAGGTCAGCGGACGCACCCCATTTGAAGTCCTTCTTTAGCGGGTCTTTGCTAAAGTCACCACCCCATAGTCGGAACGAGGCACGTGGGACGACAATGGAACCGGGTGTGAGTTCATCAATCTTCTCCTGAACATACTCGCCATCCTTGGTCTTTCTCCAGAACCGTGGTTCATTGGAGTTGCCGTTGTAATCGTCCAGACGGCTTTGTAAAACAATGACGTCGTGTTCTTTCTCGTCGTCCACAACTGTTTTCATGTATGCAAGATTACCCCTCTCGACAAAGTCATCGTCTTTTGGTAATTCTGGCCATACTTCATCATCGTGTGACGCGTATTCCAACGCCTCTTGACCCAGAGACCGCACCCAATCGAAACAGGCTTCTTGCTTTTCAACAGTCACGTATGATTTTAACGAAGCAGGAAGCAGCTTTGATATGCCCACACCAATTTTCAATACATAGCGCGCCTTGTCCTTGTTCTTCGTGCGAATATTAAGGTCACCATCTCGTCCCAAGAAAGAACCGAATACTGTCATAGGCGTCAACGTAAACGCGGGCGTTGCCTTCCGTGGCTTGTCCCCATGTATTATTTTCGGGTACTTTTCGCCGCTCTTTTGCTTGACAGCCGTGTTAATGGCGTAATCGACGTCGTCATATTTGTTTTTAAAGGTATATGATACCTTTACTCTCTTCGTCTCCGGTTGTGTGACGTCGATCGAAGTGTCTTTCACGACCGGGGCTGACCTCATTCGCTTTAACATGTTGAGTCGCCATTCGGAGGGTGTGGGTGCTTCCTGCGATATAATAGTTGTCATACTTGCGTTCTAATAATAACCAACACCCCTTATATAGTCTAGTTTTATTTGTTTTGACGTATTTAAGAAAACGCCATGTTTTTAAATGAACTTATTAGTATGGGTTGTATTTTTTCTAATACTTTCCGTATTTGTTATGACTGGCTTGTACATGCTCTTAGTTGTAGGATGTGCTGTCATGGCTGTCATTTCGAAATTGTGTGGGTTGGAAGAAGAAATTGAAGAAGAAGTCGAAGAAGAAATCGAAGAAGAAACTACAAAAGAGGTAATCGTAATACTAAATCCTGATAATAATATATGCATAGGGTTAAAACATTAGTCTTTGTCCAGTCAGCTTGTATGGTATTTTCACCTCTTTCTCCTCTCCACACTTTAACACCCCGCAGTAAAAGAGGAAAAACACAACAACGATGGATATGACGACAGCGACGCTCACATAAATAGAGATGATGTTTAGTGTCGACAACCCGCTGTCACAGTTTTTCCCAATAAACCCATCCGTGCAATTGCAAACGTATCCACCACTTACACTTGAACAGGTGCCATGGCGACACGGCATCGGACTACAATAATCAATCGGTTGTTCACAATTGGGTCCCTCAAAGTCTACGGGGCATTCGGCGCAATCTTTGCCGGTGTGATTGGTCCCTGTGCAGTTGCATTCAAAATCGTTAAACAAATCTGTGCATGCACCATTGTGTTTACATGGGGTCTCTTGACATTCGTCTATTTCGACATCACACGTCTTTGAACCCCACCCCGGTGGGCATGCACATTCGAAACCCCCGGGTAGATTATTACACACGCCACCGTTTTGACACGGAGCAGACGAACATTCATTGTTGTCAGTGGCACAAATGACCCCCGAAAACCCAGAAGCACACGCGCAGCTGTACCCGTTGACCATATCGGTGCACGCGCCGCCGTTTTGACATGGGTTCGGAGAGCAATCATCTATGTCGTTGTCACAGTTTTTCCCATCGTAACCTACAAGACAATCACAGCGGTAGTCCGCGATTTGATCGGTACAGGTACCATGTTGGCATGGGTTTGCTAAACATTCGTCTACATTCTCCTGACATTGTTTTCCCGTCCATCCAGACGGACACCAACACTCGTAATCACCGGAAAGACCCACACACGTCCCACGCGCACATGGGTTTGGGTTGCACATGTTTTGCTCGCAGTAAGTTCCACCGTAGCCTTTCAGGCAATTGCAAGTGAATGCGTTTAGCTGATCGACACATGTTCCACCATTCATGCACGAGACTATATTACACTCGTCAATTTCGTTCTCGCACAGGATACCCTCCCACCCGGGGGCACACATGCATTCGTAGCTTACATGCTGGTCAATACAAACCGCACCATTCGTGCAGCTGATGCCGATGCAATCGTTGATGGAGTTTTCGCAGTTGGTCCCCTCCCAACCAGTTTGGCAGGTGCAGGAATATCCACCCACAACGTTTGTACAGTCGCCGTTAATACATGGACTCGGGTTGCAGTTGTCATCACACAAAGGTTGCAAGAGACCAGTCGGGCATTGGCATGTAAACCCACCGGTTTCATCTACACACGTCCCACCATTTAAACACCGGTTGACCAAGCAATCGTTGGCATCATTGTCGCATCGATACCCCTGATACCCAGTCCCAGTACAATCGCATACGACTGCATTCAACGCGTCGGTGCAAACGCCACCATTGTAACACGGTGTAAGAGCACAGTCGTCAATGTCTGTCTCGCAGTTCGTCCCCCCCCAACCAGCTTCACATGCGCAAGAGTATGACCCGGGCGTGTTCGTGCAGACCCCGTTCGGACAAGGGCTTGACAAACACTCATCAATATCAACACATGCAGAATCGTCGGTCAGGTGGTCGGAAAATACAAGTGTGTAACCCGCCGCGCAGGACGTGATCGTATCGCGCACGCATTGTAATCCTACTTGGTAATATTCTGGATCACAAACGCATGGGGTTCCTGTACATCCTACGAGGGCGACATCTTCGCTGTAGGTCAACATCGACCCGGAAACGACCGTGTGGCGCTTTATGCCGGTGACACCATACTGGATGCAGAGATAATTAGCACAGTTCCAAGTTCCAGTAGTTCCATACTTTACAGTATTACTAGTGTAATATCTAATACACCCCCTTGGATTTGCAGTGGATGTTATCGTTTCAAAAGTATACCCATTTGCAGCCGCATACGCTTGACACTCGGCTTGGCTCACGCTCAGATCATTAATCATTCCCGTGCTCACTTGCACGATCCCCTGAACCGTCTTCTTCCACGAGTGCGACCCGTCTATTGCCACCGTTGTAGGAGCAATCGCAGTGGATTCGCGTTTGACGCAAGGCCATTGCCCTGAACACTCGTTGCCGTGATCTACAGTTTGATAACGAACCAAACCACCTACGCCCGTCAAGTCAACGCACCCATATGCAGTCGCGGCAGAACCATAATCATCTGTTTGATAAGAATGCCCGTTCGCGTATGCCTCGCACTCCTCTGGTGTAAGCGCGTTGTCTGAAGTGTCTGGGGCGCCTCCAGTTGCCAAGTAATACTTGTCATTCTTACGAAGGCATGGGGAGCCGGTACAAGGGGTCACGGCGGCATTCCACTTCATTTGACCGTCATAAGTACAACCGGAAGTCTGTGCAGCAGGGGCAGAAAAGGTCAACCCATTTTCCAAGGCGTAAGTCTCACATATTTCCATTGTAATCGTGATGTCCTTGCCACCGGTCGAAAATATATCATACTGTGGTGTGTGAGTCACTGGGTTCTTTACGCATGCGTAATCGCACGCTTTCTTTTGAATGCAAGTGACACCATATGTTCCACAGTGAAGAGTGTTATCCATCGTGTTAAAATATATTGAGTTCCCCGATTTGATGCACCCCCTCGCGTAGTTCCATGACCCAGCCGCAACCCACCAACCTTGAGCATATGCTTGACATTCGGCAGCGTTCATATTGTACAGCGGCGCACCGGAACTAACCGTCTCATGACAATCATCGCCGCAGTTGAAAAAATGATTAACGGTTTGAAATTTGACTGCGGTGTAGCTGGTCGAGCACCCCACTGCATAGGGTTCTGGATCCGGTTGTAAATTGCCACTGCCTGCAAAGTACCGCCCAACTTTTATTGCATAGCTTTGACATTCTTCCAAAGTTAAGTCAGTTCCAGTGTTACTTACCGAAGCGCTCAAGAGACGATTATTATAAACGATATTAACCTTGTCTTGTCCGGTGCTGTCGAGCTCGTAAACTGTTAGCCCTGTAGACCCCTGCTCGACGAGTGGACCCCCGTATCTGTGAAACGATATGGCCTCGTCAACAAGCGTGACCGCCTCGAACGTCTCGATGTCGTCAGCGAGCGCTTTTTGGATGCAGTTCGCTTTATAAGACTGACCCTGACCACTAGACCCTTCAGCGGATACACCGCATTCTGCTGTTGTATCTTCTGCGGTAAACCACATCCAATTTGAAGTGGGCATGTAGTTGCATCCCTTGGGTGTATTTCTCTGTAGGCATTCGCCAATGCAATTTCCCCAAGCATATTGTCGAAAATGCCCATAACATGTCCGGTGTCCGTCGAAGCAATTCCATACCGTGCTTAGCGCGTAGTCGGTTGAAATTCCCTTCCATGTATGTCCATTGGATAATGCATACGCCTCACACTCCGCTTGGCTCACGCTCATATCAGGCGCTCCCGAGGTCACCTCGAAAATACTATACGATGCAAAGAGCTTCGGGGTATCTTTTGACGTCCCGGTCAGCGTAATCAAGTCGATCGTCGACTCCCCCTTGCCTTCTAAGATAGAGCGCTTGTAACTCGTCGTGTAGTCTTTTGATAAGTCCACTTTTAATCGTTTGTTCTCGTCCGACACGGAATCGTCCCAGAGCATGTGAAAAAGACCTTTGAGAAGATTAATTTTCTTTTCCGTGGTACTTGGCTTTGTCATGATAGCGTGCGTGACAGTCTCGTCAGTAGCCGAGCCACGGGGTAAGTCATTGAGAAGATTTCGCTCGGCCGTGTCCAACGGGTGATCGCAGTTGTCCACGCCATCGCAGACGCCACACTTGTCAATATGCTTTCGAGAAAGGGGGCGTCCATCGCACGTTTTGAGAGTACACTCGGGGAATTTCTCGATGCAGGCTACATGGGCACCGCAAGACGCCAAGCTCGTTGTACTTGTGCTGTAAAATATGTTGCCATGTTGAATCCAACACCCCTTTGGGCTAGTATTCCCCCAGTTTGCAACACTTACACTTTTAGAGATGCTCCCCGCATATGCTTGACACTCTGCTTCGGTCATGCTTAGATCAGGTGAGCCGGTGGTCTTTTGAACGCCGGCGGCCGCCGCGGCGCACGCTTGTTCCACCGTTACATCATTTGCACACATGTAGCATGCTAACTGTGACATGTCCGAACAACATCCTTTGCTCTTGACGATGCAAGTGTATTCGTTTCCACATGCAATGTCAACCGCTTTTCTGTTGTATGCATGCGATCCATTTGCCAAACGATAACACCCACTTGGCGGTAAACGAATTTGAACTATAGAATATAGTCCGCCTGTCCCACTATTATAACAATTCCACCCATTACTTGCCGGATTATAATTACGTGAATATGTGGGACTATAATAATAGTTCTCGGCAATTTTGTAAACGACACCAGCTCCACATGCGTAGCCACCGGGCGTGTATGCTTCCGGTGGTTGCCCGTTATTTGCCCCCATGTACCCCGGAAGGATGCTGCACTCGGCCTCGGAGACCCCCCGATGTGCCTCTGGGTTCTTTTGGATGCACATTTTGCTTGTAGAACAACCGTCAGCTGTAGCATCGTTATTATAAATAACGTTACCCATGTTCACACAACCAGATGGATAGCCGGTGAATGCACCTACACCACCCCAAACCGCATCAATACTCCCCGCATACGCTTGACATTCCGCTTCGCTCACGCTCATATCAGGCGCTAAAGTACTTACTTGTAAATACTCTTGAATACTCGCCCCCGACACTCGATCTTCGTAGCCGTATAACGTAGTGTTTTTCAGTTTCTTGTATCTTAGTATCGGGTTGTCAATATTACGCTCTTCGAGAGTCACTGGTGTTGAACTGTAACTCTTGCGAACGTCTATGCAAGTGGACGTCTTGCATCCCGACGTTATACTAAAATATGTCTCGCTATACCAACGATCGTCCCAACCAGTGACACCATCTACATTCTCAGTGTAGTACCCTTTATAATTGCTACTTACGGACGTAGCTCCTGCGTGCGTACTCGTTGTCCAGAGGAAGTTAAAGCCACTTTGACCATAGGCATTTATATACATGTCTGCATAAATATATACGCGAATTCTGTGTGACGTGCTCTTTTCCCATTTCAACCCCGGTGTTCGGGAGACTTTATATGTACTTCCTACAGAATGTGCAAAAATATAGGTCTTTTCGTCAATGGTCGCAGCTGCATGGATGTAACCACCGTAACTATCTCTAAACGCAGTCCAGACATGAAACATAAAATAGAAGACTTCTGTTTGGAGTACTGTGAGCGTCAAATCAAACACTTGTAGCGAATCAGTCGAACTTTGACTTCGGTAAAATGGGGTGGTTCCTCCATTTGTTGATGTTAATTCCGGTGCACTAAATGTAACTGCATCCACCTCGGTTGCAATTGTGTTCGTATGCTGAGAAACGCCCGCCTCTGTTTCCCAAATGTTGTAGTAGAACCCAGATAAAGGTATCGACAACCAGTAAATGAGGTTATCTTGCAGATAGGTCACTTTTGATCCATCAAGTTGACATGACCCTCCACTGCCTTCAAACTCCAACCCCATTTCAAGGGCATAGTCTCTACACTCGTCTAAAGTTAAGTCTGTGCCTACTTGACTATACTCGATCTTTCCTAACGTGCATGGAGTCTTCTGGATGCAGGCAATATTAGCATCACAGACTTTAGGCGACGCGGTAGTACTAAAACAGATGTTGTTGCCGCATGTCATACACCCGGCCGCATATCCATTTCCGAAAGAAGCAACATGTACTTGTACAAGGTAACCATTTGCCGATGCATACGCTTGACACTCCGCTTCACTCACGCTCATATCAGGCGCTCCCGACGTCACCTGTGCATATACCGACGTCACCTGTGCATATTGTTGGATGCAATTATAAGTGCTTGAACATGGTTGAGATGACGGAGGGTTGTTATACTTAATGAGAGCACTTGCAAATTGATAACAGCCGGTGGGTGCACTTGATTCGCCAGTCTGGACCGAATAAGGTATCCCCACTTGTGCCGCATACGCTTGACACTCGGCTTCGCTCACGCTCAGATCAGGCATTCCCGAGGTCACAAACGAGATTATAGTCTCAGTTGGGCTTAATAATAGTGAATTGGGTCCTAGCGTCTTTTTATTCTGTTGGATGCAGGCAATAGAGACACTGCAACTGACAGTGCCTACACTATTAGCGTTGTACATTGGTCCAGCAGCTTCCCGTACACAACCACGTACAATCCCCGTCCCTCTATCCCACGCTCCCCTGTACCCCGAGAGGGTGCTGCACTCCGCTTCGCTCACGCTTAGATCCGGCGTTCCAGAAGTTTTTTCATAAAGGTCTAAGATCAAAACCTCCTTATCAAATGTTCTCACCTTGCATGTGTTGTCAACTAGGGAGCATTCCGGGCCAGTCAACCCAAGCGGACATGCACATACATTATTTCGACAAACTCGGTCGGGGCGGCAGTCACGAGAGCTGAAACAGGTGCATGTGTCCGAATTTACGTGCTGCTTGACAGTGTCGAGCGTGTAAGTGTCTTTTAATTCATAATGGAAGTTCCTTTGGATGCAAGTATAGCCGGCGGCGAAACATCCCCCTGAACCCGTCGAATGCCCATTATACACAACCCATCCATCCGACTCGACACATCCCCGTGGTCTATCGTCTGTGTTGACAGTTGTCCACGACTTTGCAACCACAACCGCATACGCTTGACATTGCGCTTCGGTGACGCTTAGATCGGGGGTTCCTGCCGCTTGCTCATAAAATTCATGACACTTCTCTTTTTGCACCCCATCTGCAGCGTAAACACGGGCGTAGCTTCCTTCGAAACAGCCATCCATGTGATCGCACAGCATCTGCCCATATGCATCACGACAGGACCCTGTAAACGGTGCCACCGTACATGGGTTTGCATCGGCGCATGTCTTCAACGACGTCAAATACGCCTCGGCCCCACTGTTGGAAGGAGTATCCGAATCGTACAAGTAGAAATCAGTTCCAGACTGGGCTCTGTCAAATTTCGTATTCACGACAGTCAGGGCTGATGGCTTTTTCATCAATATATGATGTCCATTGTTAGTATCTGCTTCGTTCCCTTCAAATATACTCTCTCGTATGGTCCCAACAGCATTTGACTCTATCATCATACCACCACCACCATCATAACCATTCCCCAATGTCAGTCTATTGTTTCTTATCTGCGAACGCACTATATTAAAGGTCCCCCCGACTTGCTTAATTCCACCCCCAGCATACTCCCCTGTATTCTCGGCAATAATACTGTCTTCAATAAGTATGCTTCCTCCGTTGTTAAATATCCCGTTGATAGTATTCTCGACAATTTCCGAATGATATAGTTCAATCGCCCCTGCATCATTCCTAATAACAGCACTAGGCCCTGTATTTGCAAAAAATACGCAAAAAGAAGCATGCAAGGCGTTGTGTTCGCTGACATGGACGCTGCTTGCACCACCCGTCAGCTTCAAATATCTCAGCGTCAATATCGTGAATACCGATTCGTGATACCCTGAATTGACTGTAAAGTGTGGCGAGTTCGCACTGGCCGTAATCGTGCGCATTATATCGTCAGCACCATACAATGTCAGGTCACCTGTAACTGTCACTCCTCCTGCTCTCGTCATCGTGCAGTCGGAGCTGATTTTGTACGTTGTCCTCGCTTGGGGGGAAGCAGACGTGCAACTCCATTCTTGCACGGTTTCTGTACACCCCTCTGGTGGTAACATACTCAATTGACCTTGGAAGTCGTCTACAAGACTCTGACCTGCAGGACAAGGGTCATAGCCACCACCAAATCCTATACCTACATCGCACGTTATCCCATAATCTTCGTTATCTGCCCGATTCGTACATGGATGATTGGGGTTTCCAATAGAATGTAAACCGGTAAACGGTGCACCACCAAACGCACATGGTCTAAAGGAAGTATATAAATATTGGTTTTGAGAGGCCAAATACCCGTAATCTCCGCAATTGGAATAGCATGGGCATTGTGCACGTGTTCTTTCAATCGTAGGACTTGCTATATTGGCATCCTGATCATAAAACCAGAAGTCGTGTCCACTCCCACTGCTAACAAATTTCGTATTCCTAATTATTACTCTTGGAATGCCCCATGTGTATAACTTGTGTGCTAAAATCTGATTTCCTTGGTTAGCATACGCTGTATTCCGATCAACTGTACTCTCCCCAATAAAAAACATAACATTTTGTTTTAACCAGAACCCACCACCACCTCTTTCAACATTATCATTATTATAAAACGTTTGTGCATTTTGAGAAATGAGTGAACGAAAAATATTGAGACTATTCCCTATTTGGTAGAATCCACCTGCATACTTAGCCTTGTTTTGACTAATAGTACTGTCCTCGATATATGCGTCTGCAATAAAATTGTACACAGCACCTCCAATAAATGCCTCACACTCTGTTATAGTAGAGTGATATAATTTAATAGTCGCACTATTACTTCCATAAAAACCACCCCCATAGGTTGCTATACTATTATGAAAAGTACAATGGGTAGCATGCAAGGTGGTGCCGGTGCCGTCTAAGTAGATGGATCCACCACGAGCAATAGGAACTGCATCCTTCATATCCCCACCCGTCAACTTCAACCATCTCAGCGTCAGCGTCCGACCCGAGTCGACCGTAAAGTGTCGCCTATTCCCGCTCGTCTTGGCCGTAATCGTCTTGAGAGTATCATCAGCACCGTACAAGGTAAGACCACCAGAGAGAGTCACCCCCGCGCTCGTCATCGTGCAATCGGAGCTGACTTCAAATGTCCCAGTCGTCTCGGGTGACGCAGCCGTGCAGCTCCAACTTACAGGTATAAGTTCACATCCGTTACCGTAATTTGCTTGTCCCGATGGACACGCCGTGCAGACATTATTACTCACCTCACCCTTAACGACACACTCGTAATTGCCACTACAAGCTGTGCCGGTCGGATGGGTATTGTAAAAGTATTTGTTCAGTCCCCCATCATTAACCAATTGTTTGAAACATCCGGCGGGATGAGCATAACTATTAATTATACTATGCCAATCACCATCTGCATACGCCTGACATTCGCTACTTGTCCAAGTGGGATCGCCATCCCCTGTTTGCGTATGAAAGTAGCACCCGGTGCAAGAAGTCTCCATGTGCCCCGTGCTGCTCTGATAAGTATTCGCGGGACATGGTGAACAGTGGTTTTTCTGGATGCAGTTATATGTACTATCACATGGATATGTGTTAACAGCAATATTATAATATACCAAGTTGCTGATATCAAAAAAACATCCGCTAGGTCGATTACTAACAAAATTTTGATTGCTACCCCCGCCACCAGCGCCGACGGATGCCGCATACGCTTGACACTCGGCTTCGCTCACGCTCATATCAGGCGCTCCCGACGTCACAATAATACTCTCATAATATTCTCCAACACCACACTGTAGGCAACTCGAACCGTCCGTAAAATAACCACTGGGGCAGACGACCTCACCGGGATCTTGCCCCCAGCATTGAATATCACCACTATCTTTAACGGAACACGTGCGATCCCGACTTGAGAATATTTTGACAATGTTTGTCAGACCCATGTCCTTGCGTTCTGTGATGGTGCTCTTCTGGATGCAATTATAAGTGCTTGAACATAGTTGAGATGACGGAGGGTTGTTATACTTAATGAGAGCACTTCCAAATTGATAACAGCCGGTGGGTGCACTGTGGGATCCCCGGGTACCGAGCTCG